>ERZ791819.13-NODE-13-length-196384-cov-8.811882_pt1 | contig 196384 bp, 169 predicted proteins | sample MGYA00510301_ERZ791819 | MGnify/ENA primary metagenome ERZ791819 (study PRJEB30046, sample SAMN00791999) | human gut metagenome | study: EMG produced TPA metagenomics assembly of the A metagenome-wide association study of gut microbiota in type 2...
CCCGCTACCTCCACCTTGGCAAGGTGGCGCTCTACCAGATGAGCTACATCCGCATTTTATTGGTGCCTCCGGGCGGAATCGAACCACCGACACGGGGATTTTCAGTCCCCTGCTCTACCGACTGAGCTACAGAGGCAAAAATTGGCGACCCGGAACGGGTTCGAACCGTCGACCTCTAGCGTGACAGGCTAGCGTTCTAACCAACTGAACTACCGGGCCAAATGTGGTGGGAACAACAGGGCTCGAACCTGTGACCCTCTGCTTGTAAGGCAGATGCTCTCCCAGCTGAGCTATGCTCCCACATGCCTTTGTCGCTCTATCGAAGTTCTGTTGAATTTCGAATATCTCTCAGCGACAGATATTATCATACTACAACTTGTTCCAAATGTCAACACTTTTTTGAAATTTTTTTCATTTTTACGAGTGACATCACGAACATTTGCGACAAGGCCTTTAAAAATCTTTATTCTTTGCTGTTTTTCTCTGCAATCAGCTTTTCAAGGTCATCCTTTGTAAAGACATATTTCTTATTGCAGAAGTGACAGGTTGCAACGGCAACACCCTGTTCATTGACCATAGAACGGATATCGTCATCGCTGAGGGTACAAAAATAATTTTCAAGTTTTTCTTTTGAACAACCGCAAACATACTTGACGGGGTTTTCATCAAGCACTTCAACCTCAAAGCCTTTGAGGGCTGTTTTGCAGATATCAAGAATACTCATACCCTTTGCAAGCATAGTTGTAACGGGTTCAAGCTCTGCAATATTCTTTTCAAGCTTATCAATAACAGTATCGTCTGCACCCGGAAGGAGCTGAATAAGCAATCCGCCTGCAAGCAAAACCTCGCCGTCCTCTTTGTCAATCAGCACACCCAACGCACAAACTGTAGGAATCTGTTCGCTTGTTGCGTAGTAGTTTGCAATATCCTCGGCAATTTCACCGCTGACAAGCTCAACCTGACCTATGTACGGATCACCTGAACCGTAGTCACGCATAACATTTAGCATGCCTGTTCTTCCGACTGCTTTTGCAACATTGATTTTGCCGTTTTCGTAATATTCCGTCGGGCAGTCTGCATTGCCGACATAGCCCTTTACATTGCCGCTGCTGTCGCCGACTGCAATAACGGGACCGAGTTCACCGTCACCCATTACACGGAGGTTGACTGACGCATCTTTCTGTTTGAGCATATCGCCCATAATTGAGGTTGCACACAAAAGTCTGCCGAGTGCGGCTGTGGCACTGCGTGAAAGATGGTGAATCTTCTTTGCGGTAAAAACTATGTCGGACGCATCAACACAAGCCGCCATAATCGCACCGTCAGATGTAATACAACGAATTATTTTATCCATATTGGTTATCCTTTCGATTCATTAAACTCTTTGTTGCGTGATTTTTTCATCCTTGCAACATAAATTGCCCTCTGTTCATCCGCTTTCGGGCTTTCAAGGGTAAGGTCGCCGTAAACAGCCTCTACTTCAAAACCTGCATCCGTGAGCATTTTTCTGATTTCATCATCTGTATAGGCTCTTTCCGAAAAGCTTTCGGACGAACGATAATACACACCGTTTTCTTCCTCAAAGAAATCAAGGTCAATTTTCACCTTGTTATCATCTTCGGGAGTGTTTTGCCATACGCAGAAAACGCTGTCGTTTTCATACACAAAGGTATTATCCGCAAGAACATTTTTATGCTTGTACACCGTGTTGACATCAAAAATAAACAGACCGTCATCGTCCATAAAAAGTCCCACACGGTCAAATGTCTTTGCAACATCTTCAATTTTTGTAAGATGATTTATGCTGTCGAGAGTACACACACAGGTATTTATTGTACCATACAAGTCAATACTTTGCATCTTCTGCCTTAAAAACAGGATATCAAGCTCTTCTTCCGAGGCACTTTGCATTGCCTCGCTGAGCATTTCCATACTGTAATCAATTCCGAAAACATCCACGCCCCGCTTTTTCAAAAGTCGGGTGAGGGTTCCCGTTCCGCAGGCAAGGTCAAGCGTTATGCCCATATCATGACCGAAACTTTCGGCAAGCTTTAAAATATAGTCACATCGTTTTTCATAGCAGGCGTCCTGCATAAGTCCGTCATAGAATCGGGCAAATGACAAATAGCTCGGCATTACTCTTTTTCTCCGTTTTTAATTCGGTCAAGCACAAGCGTGTAGCCGTATGTATCGTTGTCAAACAACGCTCTTTTCACTCGGCTGATAGTTGCGGTTGACGCACCTGTTTCCTTAACAATTTCGGTATATACTTTTTTTTCGGTAAGCATTTTTGCAACAACAAGACGCTGTGACATGGCTTTAAGCTCTGCACTTGTGCATAAATCTTCAAAAAAGCGATAGCAATCTTCCTCGTTTTCAAGAGAAAGAATTGCCTTGAATAAATAGTCGGTAGAATCATTTTTCAGCTTTGAATTCAAAACCGTTTCCTCCTTAATTTTGTTTCCGTAAATTTTGCAAACAATATGTTTTCATACACTAAAATTTTAACACACAAAAGTACGAAAGTAAAGTAAAAACTGCTTTTTCGTCTTTTTTTACGAAAATTGCCTGTGATTTTTTACACATAAACTTATGCAAACACAAAACAGCCGTCCGACTGAACAGCTGTTTTGCACTTACGGTTAAATGTTTTTCTTTATAGTATCGAGAGCGCCTTTTTCAATACGGCTGACCTGTGCCTGTGAAATTCCTATTTCAGCCGCAACCTCCATCTGAGTTTTGCCACGGAAAAATCTCATTGAAAGAATCCGCTTTTCTCTGTCCGAAAGATTTGCAATTGCCTCTTTTACGGCAATTTCTTCAAGCCATGTTGAATCGTCATTCTTATCGCCTATCTGATCCATTACATATATAGTATCGTTTCCGTCCGAAAACACGGGTTCATAAAGCGACACCGGCTCGACAATTGCCTCAAGCGCCAGCACCACCTGTTCTTTCGGCATCTCCATAATTTTGGCAATTTCTTCAACAGTCGGCTCACGGTTATTTTTATTTGTGAGCTGTTCTTTTATCTGCATTGCACGGTAAGCCGTGTCCCTCATTGAGCGTGAAACCCTGACTGAGTTGTTGTCACGCAGAAACCGTCTGATTTCACCGATTATCATAGGCACTCCGTAGGTGCTGAATCTTACATCAAGCGTCGGATTAAAATTGTCAATCGCCTTGATAAGCCCGATTACACCCACCTGAAACAAATCGTCGGGATTTTCGCCCCTGTTTGTAAATCTTTGAATTACGGACAGCACAAGCCGCAAATTTCCGTTAATCATCTTGTCTCTTGCCTTTTTCTTTTCGGCAGGAGAACCGTTTTTGATTATATTAAGCAGTTCCCGTTTTTCGCTTTCTTTGAGCAGTTTAAGCTGTGATGTGTTTACTCCGCAGATTTCAACTTTTCCGTATTGCAAAGAATTACCCCCGAATCTGAATTTTAATCGGTTTTGTCTTTACAATAGTTATTGACGGTTTTATCGCTTTTATACTTTGAGTAAATTTTTTAAAAAGTTTTCTAAACTTTAAAATTGTACATTGACAATGGTACAATCAAATGGTACAATTTAAGTGTAGAATTAGCCATGCTATACAAATTCGCATATAAATCATTAAAAGGAGGACGGCTATGTTTACAATTGATTTCACAAGCCGTGTGCCGATTTACGAGCAGATTTGCAACAATGTAATCAGACTTGCATCGGCGGGTGTGTTCAAATCGGGTGACAGACTGCCGCCTGTACGAACGGTTGCAAAAGAAATCGGAGTAAACCCGAATACCGTTGCAAAGGCATACCGCACGCTTGAAATTGACGGCTACATTTACTCAACTGTCGGCAGAGGAACATTTATGACCGACAAGCTGACAAAAGACACGGCATACAGAGATATGGCTCTGAAAGCATTCAGAGAAGCCACCAAAAATGCAGAACTGTACAGCGTTCCCCGCCAACAGCTTATTGACATTATTGACGCCATATACGAAGGAGGCGGTAAGAATGATTGAGGTTAATCACATAACAAAAAGGTTCGGTAAGGTAACTGCCGTTGATGATTTTACGCTCGACATAAACCGAGGCTCCGTACTCGGCATTGTCGGAAGCAACGGCGGCGGAAAGTCAACACTTCTGAGAATTTTGTCAGGTGTGTTTGATGCTGACAGCGGTGAGGTTAAAATTAACGGTCAGAACATTTATAACAATCCGTCTGTTAAGGGCGAATGTTTTTTTATTCCCGATTTTCCGTATTTTTCAAACAGTGCAACACTCGAAAACACGGCATATCTTTACCGCAGTCTTTACCCGAATTGGAACGAGAACGCTTTCAGACAATTTTGCTCCGTGTTTCCTATTGACCCTGATGCAAAAATAATTGATATGTCAAAAGGTATGCAAAGACAGGCGGCTTTGATATTGGCGATTTCAACCTGTCCGAGATATCTTTTGCTTGATGAAATTTTTGACGGACTCGATCCGGTTGTCCGCCGTCTTGTAAAGAAAATTCTCATTGACAATGTTTCCGCAAACGATATGACCGTTGTCATTGCGTCACACAATCTGCGTGAGCTTGAAGAATTGTGCGACAGAATCTGCCTTATCCACAAGGGCAAGTTGCTTCTTGAGCGTGAAATTGACGAAATCAAGCTTGGACTCCGCAAGGTTCAGGTTGCGTTCACGGAAGTTCCCGACAATTCGTTCTTTGAAGAAATCAATGTTATCAATTTGTGGAGAAACGGAAATATATTCAACCTTACAATCAGAGGAACGGAAGATGAGTTTATGCCAAAGCTTGAGGAGCGTAAACCTCTTTACATTTCAGCCGTTCCGATGACATTGGAGGAAATTTTTATAAGTGAAATGGGGGCAGCAGGTTATGACGCAGAAAACATCATTTAAAAGCAGAATGGAACAGGCATTTTCATTCTTCCGCAGTGACCTGAGAGCCTGTACTCCGTTGCTTGTGGTATTCGGACTTATCTCGGCTGTAACGGTTGTAATCTGCTACACAATATGCGTTGTGCTTGGCGAGGACATGACCTTTACAGGTGCCTTGTTAAGTCTTAACTTTCTGGGAGTTACGAACTCAGGCACAGGCATAATCGAGATTTTCCAGTATTCATCGGCAAACCTCATTTATCTTATTTCAATAATATTTACAATCATCTACACGGTGCGAATTTATTCGTATCTGCACAATAAACGCAAGGCTGATTTGTACGGTTCTCTGCCGATTGGAAGGTCAACGCTGTTTGTCACAAAAACAGCGTCGGCATACCTCATGTCAATTATCCCGACATTATTTTTCCTCGGAGTTATTTCAATTATCACGGTCTGCACGGGAAATTCCGTAATAAGCGAGCTTAGTTCGATGTTCCTCAAAATATGTCTCGGAACACTTGCATCAATCTCGTTTTTCGGTCTTATTGCAATTTGTTGCGGAACAATGCTCAACTCCGTGCTTATGTTCATTGCGGTTTGCGTAGCTTATCCGCTTTCCGCAATCTTCATCAAAGGCATTGTTGTGGGTTGTTTTGACGGCTTTTATGTCGGCATTTTCAAAGACAGCATTATTATGAACGCACTCAATCCGCTTGCCGCATATGACGGAATCAATGTTATTTACTGGCTGATTTTCTCGGTTGCTTGTATTGTTCTCGGTGCTTTTCTTGCAAAAAAGAGAAAAGCGGAAAGAGCGCAGTCGGCATTTGCATTCCACCTTCCGTGCTACATAATCAAGGTGCTTGTTTCATTCCTTGCAGGCATGTTCCTCGGTGTGCTTTTCGGCTCGGTAAATGTTCTGGGCGGATATGCGGGTTTTGTTTTCGGATTTATTCTTGCAAGCGTTCCCGTTTACATAATCGTTCATCTTATTTTGTACAGAGGCTTTTCAAAGCTTATCAAAACCTCGATTCCGCTCGGTGCGTTAATTATTGTAAGCTGCGTCGGTGTTGCTCTCTGCTGTTTTGACGCATTCGGCTACAACAGCTATATACCGAAAACTCAGGATATCAAGAGTGCCGGATTCTATGACGCAAATTCAAACTATCAGGCAAAAGGCAGTGCTGTCGGCAAAAATCTTAAAGATATGGCTGATGATATTACAGACAAAGACACAATCACAAATATCCTGGAGGCACATTACCAACTTGTAGACAACCGCAATTATTCGGTAAAGAACAAGTTCAAAAACACTTGGGTTTCAATGTTCAAGGACAATGTTCCTGTATTCAGCGAGATTTCAAAAAATCCCGATTACGCATTTGCCTACACACTCAACAACGGTAACATCGTTACAAGAACATACAGCTCAGCATCGGCTTTTGAAGAAACAGAGAGCTATCTTTCAAGCACTTATAACGAACTTGACACATCCGACATCATTTATTCAAAGGGCTATATCAAGGCATACAGTCCGCTTGTAAAAGCTGATTACAAGGATATTAACACATTTATCGTTGCAGGCTTTGACGGCAAAGCAACTGACGATAAGCATCCTGATTTTGTATCAAGCAAAATTATTTATACTGATGATGACGGAACAGTAAGTTATTCTAAAAATTACAAAAATGCAGCCGAAAAAATTAAAGAGGCTTTTCTCAAAGACCTTGATAATTGCAGTGACGAGGACTTTGCGAAAATAGATCAAATGACCGAGTATGCAGATCATGCGCTTGATGTTGCCTATGTCAATTACGGTGAATACGAAAGCTTTATAAAATCCGAACCTGATGCTGTATGTGTGATTGCGATTGCAACAGGTGATGTTAATTCGTATTACGATGGAATGCGTAATATGGATTCTTACAACGGCAATACTGCTGCAAGAACACAGGTTGTTTATACTGTTCCCAAAAGCTTTAAAAACACTATAAAAGCGTTGCAGGAGCTTGGTATTCTGAACAGCAAGCTGTATATGGACAAGGATTATCTGCCGGGTGATTCAACATCTTATAAGGAATACACAGGCGAATATTACTACGATGATTACACCTCCTCATCCGATTTGTATGACTATACAGACGATTCTTATATTAACGACAGCGAATATTGATACAGGCATTACACTACAGGAAAGCGGGATTTTAAATGGAACTTTACAACGGACGACCAACCGACTTAACAGGCAGAGAAGACCGTGAAATCAGAGTATATGACCTTCTCGACAACCTTGGAATTGAATATCAGCGAACCGACCACGGACACGCTGACACAATGGAGGCTTGCAACGAGATTGACGCTGTGCTTGATGTGCTGATTTGCAAGAATCTTTTTCTGTGCAACAGGCAGAAAACCGACTTCTATCTTCTTATGATGCCGGGTGACAAGCCTTTTAAAACAAAGGAACTGTCAAAACAAATCGGAAGTGCAAGACTTTCGTTTGCGACTCCCGATTTTATGCTCGAATTTCTCGACATCAAGCCGGGTGCGGTTAGCGTTATGGGGCTTATGAATGACAAGGACAACCGAGTAAGACTTCTTGTTGACGAGGATGTTCTCAAGGGCGAATATGTCGGCTGTCATCCGTGTGTAAACACCTCAAGTTTAAAAATTAAAACCGCCGATGTTTTCGGAAAATATCTTGATGCGGTTCACCACACCGCAACAACCGTAAAGCATATCGGTGAAGATTAAGTATAGAAATCATTAAAAGTATTAAACGGCAACGGGATAAATTTTTCCGTTGCCGTTTCGTTTTTTACAGAACATAACTGCCCCCGAACCTTTTAAAGATTCGGGGGCAGTTGTCTGAATATTAAGAAAAATGAGTGTCAATTATTTGATTTACTTTTCAAACTTTTTTCTGTAAGAAAGAAACAATGCACCGCCTGCAATAACAGCAGATAATGTGAATAACATAGTTGTAATCGGACTTCCTGTCTGAACAGTGCCGTTGTCTGTTGTCTTATTTGCAGTATCCTTTGTTGCGGTATCTTTAGTTGCAACATCGTTTGTTGAAACCTTATCTGACGAATTTTCGCCTGATGTGCCGTTGTCATCAAGACTGCTGTCTGATGTTTTGTAATTTACAGAAATTGAAAAGAACAAACCGTTGTTTACATTATCGAAATGTTCAATATCCATCCAGTATTCGGGGTTGGTTGAAACATAAGTTAAAAACACCTGATTGCTTTCAGCAGGATTAATAAGATAAATCTGCTTAATTTGGCAAGGCTCTGTTCCATCAAAAACTTTTGTATAAATTTTTCCTGTACAATTGTCTTTGAATGTAACCTCAACGCCCTCTAAATTAACTTTCAACTTATAATTACCCTCAAAAAGATAATCATCATCGTAATCATAAATAGGATAATCAACAAGCGTTACATCATTTTCCGTATATACTTTCGGAGAATTTTTTACAGATATAACTTCATAACGCATTGAAACAGGTTCATCCGGTGTAGCTGTGTCAGCAGTTTCTGCAAATGCAGTTACCGTACACGAAAGCATCAGCAAAGCCGATACTAATACCGCAATTATCTTCTTCATTTTCCGCCTCATTACTTTTCAATCTTTCTTCTGTAGCAAACGAACATTGCACCGCTTGCAACGAGCATTACAAGTGCAACCGAAACAGCAGTTATCGGATTGCCTGTCTGAACTGCACCGTTGCCGCCTGTTGCAGATTTTGTTACTGTATCCTTTGTTGCAGTATCTTTTGTTGAAGAAATATCTTTTGAAGGAACTCCGTTTGCATAGTAGTTAACCTTGAATGTACCTGTAACCTCTGTTGAATACTCTTCATCTTCAGGAAGATTGAGCCATTCGTTTACATCACCCATAACATCAACTTCAAGATTTGTCATTGTGTCATCAGGGCGAACATAAACAGGACTTATATATACCATATCTTCCTCTGTGCCGTCAAAAGTTTTTGTGTAAGTTTTGCCTGTAATTTTGTCCTTTACAGTAACTTCAAGACCTTTAAATTCGGGATAGAAATATGTTTCATCGTAGTATTTCTTGCTTTCGGGACTTCCGTCATACGGCATATCAGCCTCATAGAAGAAATCAGTATCAGCCTTTGTGTAGTTCACCTTTTCGGGAGCCTTTACGGAAACAACCTCGTAACGGTCATCAAGCTGAGGTACATCCGGCCATATGTTTTTAAAGTTGATTTTATAGCTTGTCTGTGCATCCTGATATGATACATTTACAGTATACTCTCTGTAAATCATACCGTAAAGCTTTGAGCTTAATTCAGTAACAATTTTCTCAAAATCTTCTTCGGTCATATCTTCTGTAAACTCAGGCATATTTTTCTCAGATTCAATCAATGCCTTAATTACTTCGCCGTAATTAAACGGATCAGCAAGCTCAGCTTTGCAGTCTTTAGCATCAACCTTTTCGGTTGTACCGTCACTGTAAACAGCTTCAATTTCCATACCTGTAAGGTCAAGTTTGAGTTCAAGATTGAACTGACTGAAATACTTGATTAGGCTTTCTTCTGTTGCATTTTCGTCTGCAATTTTTGATAAATCAATATCAGGTTCAATCACATCCTCTGATGTGTATGTAAGCTTGTCGGGGAGCTTTGTAATTTTAAGCTCTGTTACCTTTTTTGCCTCATCGGGTGATGCTGTGTCGTCTGTCTGTGCAAACGCTGTGAACACGCATGAAAATGCAAGCATCAAAACGATTGCAAGAGATAATACTCTTTTCATAAATTTTTCCTCCTGAAAACTAAAAATCATTGTATGATAAATGTATATACAATCACAACGCTATTGTAGCACACTATTTTGCAAAAATCAACTATTTCAACAAATAATTGTCGCAAAAATTCTTCACTTGCTGTTTTTTATGAATTTTTTATATAGTATATTATTGCATTTGAGGTTTAATTATAATTGTTCAAATAAATTTGTATTTATTGCAAATTTTCTATTGTAAAATTCTGTCATTGCTGATATAATTGTAGGTGGAATCAAATGATTACCGAATACCCGAAAATCGGCATAAAATCTACCCAGTAAATATGGTGATTAAATTGAAAATTCTGCTTAATCCAGACAAAGAAATTGTAAAAGAAGTTCGCAAACAGCTTATACGCACGGGCGGTTATTGTCCGTATATGTTAATCAGAAGCCCTGCAACACTGTGTATGTGTGAGGATTTCAGGGCAAAAAATTGCCGATCCCGAATTTGAGGGATACTGCCATTGCCTGATGTATTATAAACAAAAATAGAATTTTATACATAACAAAATAACAAAAATCGGAACAGCCGTGATTGGGTTTACGGCTGTTCCGATTTTTTAGGCAGAAAAACTCAATCGAGTGAAGTAAATCTGAACTTAAATGTTATAATCCCGTTTTCAAATTCGGCTTTATATTTGAATCCATGCATTTCAAGGGCGGATTTTACTATTGAAAGTCCTATTCCGCTGCCACTCTTATTATCTCCCTTTGCGGCTCTGAAATAAGGTTGCCACAATTTTGAGAGATTTTCCCTGTCAAATGACGAGCATTGATTGCTGATTGACAATACATCATCCGAAACATTAATTGTTATATCCGAACCGTAATCGGAATATTTTTCGGCATTGTCAATCAGATTTTCAAGCACCGTTTTAAGCATGGCAGGGTCAGCCTTAATTTTTGCCTTTGAGTTGTAAATGAAAATAATTTCGTGTTCTGTGTGAACATAATAATTTTCAAGAATTTTCTCAATAAACGGTTTAAAGTCAAAAACTTCGCAATTCAGCTTTAATGCGGGCGAATCGAATCGTGACAAATCGAGCATTCTGTGAATAAGAATGTCCATTTCCTCGGTCTGCTGCTGAATGATTTCTATGTTGTGAAGTTTCTTTTCGGTATCTTCCTCATTTTTAAGATTTTCCGCAAAACCGCCTATAACAAACAAGGGGGTTTTGAGATTGTGCGCAATTGCATTTGTCATTTCAAGACGGGTTTCCTCCTGTGCAGTTCGCCTTTTAAAATCTTTCCACGAGAAAATTTCAACCGTAATCACCACCGCCATTATCGTAAACGCAACGGCAAATACCGTTATAAACTTCCATAGACAATCATCAAGCAGATTTATTTCTTTTAAAGAAGTAATGTGAAATACTCTTGTAACCTCTTTATATTCATTCGGCGAGTTGTTTATCATATGATTTTCGGTATAATAAAGGCAATCTCCCATTAATAAATAATATTTAAAAATCCCGTCAGGAACTGCTCCAGTCTCATCATAGATGTCTGTAAACAGACTGTTGTCACTCAGAATTTTTTCAACATCTTTTTGGGAGTATTTCGGTTTGCTTTTTCCAAGGAAAAAGTCCTTATCAATTATATTGCGGTGCATTTCGTCATTTTCAAACGGAGAAGCCTCTAATTCTTCTATGGTCAGATAATCATATTTGCTAAGGTCAAAGCTATATGTTTTAACAACTTCATCCTGAACATACCAATCATTCACTTTGTTGGTCTTTAGAACCTCAAGCTGACAAGGGACATAGCCGTATTTTTCGCTTTCATAAAACTTTTTGCAAATCAAGATATAGTAATTTCCGTCATTATCAGTCGGAGTGTTGAGATATCCGCAAATTTCTTTATACTCATCATCGCTGAGCAAATTTTTAATCACATCAAAACTTATATAATTTCTGTTACTCGATATATAATACACCGTAAGAACATTATCCGTAGAAATCGTCAAATTTTTCTTATCAGTAATCTGATAGTATGTATTGCTTTTATCAACATTTTCGTTCAGCAATCCTACTTTGTCATTGTATGGATAAGCTCCATCCACCTTATCATCTTGAGAATCTGTTAAATTTATGCCAAGGTTATGCTCTACATCAATCATCTTCATTTTAAGCTCATTTTCGGCATTGGCAACGAGCAAGTCTTTGGAGCTGTTCAGTATTGCAAGAGAGGTAAAAACTGTTCCCAGCAGACACACAATTATTGTTACGGAAATTATAATGTAATGAAACCTTTTTCGCCGTTTGATATATCTTGATTTCATTTTTTATCCTCCGCCTTATACCCTCGCCGTATTACCGTTTTCAAAACAGACGCATTTTCGCCCAATGCTTTTCGGATATTTTTGATATGCGTGTCAAGCACTCTTTCATCAATCATCGTGTCATAGTGCCAAACGGCTGTGATGATTTTTTCACGGGACACAACGCTGTTTTTATTCTCTAACAGAATTTTAAGAATAGCATATTCCTTTGCGGTAAGGGTTACTTCTTCACCGTCGGACACAACAACACCGTTGTTAGGATTGAGCGAAATATTCCCCACCGTAAGCAAATTGTGCCGTACAAGTCCTTTTGAACGCTTGATGAGGGCTTTCACCTTTTCATAAAATACGGGCAGAGCAATCGGCTTTACAATGTAATCGTCACAGCCGAGAGCGTAGCCGTTGAGCATATCAGCCTCGCTTGTTCTTGCCGTGATGAACATAATCGGCACATCGCTGTATCTGCGGATTTCTTTGCAAAGCGTAAAACCGTCCATTTCGGGGAGCATTACATCAAGGAGCAAAAGGTCATAGCTGTTCTCGTATGCCTTATCAAGTCCCTTTAAGCCGTTTTCCGCAAGGGTGATATTAAATTTTTCTTTATCTCTTTTTGAAAAATATTCGACTAGCATTTCACGAATATTTTTATCGTCCTCAACCAAAAGAATGTTGTACATTTTCCTCACCGTACTTTGATTGTAATACATTAATCTGAAGTTGATATGTAGATTTCTGTATATTTAAAATTCAGTTTCTGCCATAACTAAAACGGCGGATGCAATTTTCAGCATCCGCCTTGTTTTATGTATCTTATTTATTGACAAAATATCTGATGATATCCTGACGGGTTACGATACCGATAAAAGTACCGAGGTCATCGGTTACGGGGATAAAGTTCTGATTCATTGCCCGTGCAAGAAGCTCGTCCATACCTACCGAAATTTTAACCGCCGGATTAAAGTCGTGACGAAGTATGTCACGGATACGAAATTCTTCCTGTTCTTCAATATCGCCCGAAGTCTTTTTGTCAATTATATGCCACAAAAAGTCACCCTCGCTCACCGTGCCGACATATTTTCCGTCACGGGTTATAACAGGGATAGCGGTGTAGCTGTGAGCACGCATTTTTTCAAGTCCCTGTCTTAGGGTATTGTCCTCATAAATATATTTTAAAGAATCTTTATGCTTTAAAAGCATAATAACATTCATCTTTTCACCTCCAGTCAAAAAACAAATATTTGTCAGCCAAAGGTCATTATAGTACCAAACAAACAATATTGCAATATCTTTTTACAATATTTTACACAATTATTGCATTTTTGATTTTACATACTTATTTGTAACATAAAGCTGTCCGATAAGGTACACCACGCCTGCCGTGAGCAAAAGCGTTTTAACCTGCAAAAGTCCGCTCATCATAAAAATTACTGCGGTCACGGCTGTAAGAAGATATGCCCATAATTTTGAAAATCTATAAAAGCATAGTAACCACAAAATAGCTGCAATAACCGTCAGAACACAGGTTGAGATTATCCAAAATGTTTCCATAATCGGCTTTGTAAAACCGCCCTCAAGCACGCCGATGTTAATTCCCATAAGGAAAATACTGCAATACTTTCCGATCCTTTCTATGTAAAGCATAGCCCTGTTATCAAAAATTGTTCTGTCTATTCTGTTGCTTTTTATATAGACGATGTCGGGTACAAGCAAAGCAATTGCAAAAGCAAGTCCGTACCAGTTAAAAAGATTTGTACTGAAAAAGTCCATAAGTTCACTCCGTTATTTATTGTTTTCGTGGTATTCACAAAATTCTTTCGTTTTGCTCCAATACTTTATTCCCCAGTTTTCAAAATTCCACTCTTCCATATAATCGTTACATTCGTAGTCGATGTACCACAAAAGTCCGTTGTTTAAAATGAAATTTGTCGGGAAATAATCTATGTTAATTCCTTTTGGATTCAACAGTCTGCACATTTCACGAACCTGCTCAATGTATTCGGGTTTCATCTCATTCTGCAAAACAAGCTCATATGCGGTTTTGCCGTCAATGTAATCTTTAAGAATCCTCTCGTTTTCTACATCGCAGTCAATAAGCTTCGGCAGTCTGAGCCCGGCATTTTTCAGCCGTTCGTAATCGTTAAGCTCACTTTGAATTTTGTTACCAAAGGTATAGTATGAACACGGCTCGTGATGAATCTGCTTTAAAACATAATTGTGTTCTCCGTCTGACACAAGGTAGGAATAACCGCCCTTGCCTTTTCCGAGAAGCTTAATGACGGTAAAATCTTTTCCGTTCACACTCATAGTATCCATACGAACACCTCCGCACATATTACCGTATTATTTTATCACAGCTAAAGTTTGGGTGCAAGTTTTAAATTCTTTATGTGTAATGAACAAATGCTAAAATAAGTACATTCGATAAAATAAAAAATCGTGGATTTATAAATTTATTTTCCCATGTGGCAATTTATTACAAATTTGTTGTTGATTTTCTTATTAAAAAAAAGTATGATATAGAATATATTATTCTGCCCAAATGCCACAGTTGTGACATTTGATGCCCACTACAATTGAATAACAACTTTTAACACACAGGAGAAGATTTATTTGGAAAAGAAAAAATTCAGAATCAGCGGAAAGCTGATATTTAATCTCGCTGTTGTGGCAATCTCGATTTATCTGATCATCTACTTCTTTGTTTCGGAGGACGGTCTGATCGACTTGCTCAAAAAGCCTGACGGCTGCAATATGCTGATTATCCTTGCGGCTTTGCTGATTTATGATTTGAACATCCTTGTTGACGCTGTTGTCACGCTGATATATGTGCGGTCAAAGTATGAGAATTTCAGCTTTATTGAGGCTTTGAAGGTCGCATTTGTCGGAGTATTCTTCAGTGCGATTACACCGTCAAGTACAGGCGGACAGCCTATGCAGCTTTACCTTATGTCAAAAAAGAACATAAGCGTAGGCTTCGGTTCGGCTTGTATGACGCAAAAGTTCATTGTGTATCAGATAGTAATGACCGCTGTCAGCGTTATTGCCGTTATCACAAGGTTCAACTATTTCAGCGATGCTTTTACAAACATCTGGTCAACACTTTTCATTATTTTCGGATTTACCGTTCAGCTTGCAATGACGGCTTTGTTCCTGCTTGTTTCATTCAGCCACAAGGTTACAAACAAGCTCATCAATCTTATTTATAAGATTATGAAAAAGTTCAAGTTCATTAAAAATCCCGAAAAGAAGGTTGAAAGACTTCACAAAGAAGTTGATATGTTTCACGACACAAACAAACAGCTTTTTTCAAGCGTAAAACGGCTTGTTGTAATTTATGTGCTTGTATTTATACAGGTGCTTTTAATTCTTTCAATCCCCTATCTCATCTATATTGCGTTCGGTATGGCACCGATTGCAAGAGCGGCAGGTCAGCCGACACTTTCATTCTATGATTCAATCTGCATTCAGTCATTCGTGCTGTTCACGGCAAACCTTATCCCGCTCCCCGGTGCATCGGGCGGTGCGGAGCTTGCATTCACAATGTACTTCGGTTCGTTCTTCAAAATCGGTGCAATAAGCAAAATCAAGCCGGCAATCCTTATGTGGAGATTCATTACATACTACGGAGCAATCCTGATTTCTGCCCCGTTCTCCTACTTTACAAAGGGTAAAAGGCGTGACGATGAAATAAAACAAATTGAAGAAGAACTTGAATCGGAAATGGAAAATAAAAAACCGGAAGAAAAAGTAACTCAGTAGTATTTTCATAAATATCTCTTTCAAAAACGGAGCAGACTGCATTTCGTCTGCTCCGCTTTTTGTTGTATGACAAACCGTTAGCCATTTTTTACGGTCAATTGTTGGGCACAATTTGTAGCGGCGAACCGTGTTCGCCGCTACAGTATATCATCAAACATTCTGTTTAAGGCAGGTTTTCAGGTCATCTTCTGCGTTGCTGATTGGACGCAAGCCGAATGTTTCTGACAAATACTGCAACACATTCGGGCTTAAAAATGCAGGGAGTGTCGGGCCGAGGTAGATATTCTTTATTCCGAGGCTTAAAAGTGCCAGCAAATCGGCAACCGCCTTTTGCTCATACCACGAAACAATCAGCGACAACGGCAAGCCGTTTACATCTGTATCAAACGCATCGGCAAGTGCTACGGCAATGCAGATTGCGGAGTAAACATCGTTGCACTGACCGATGTCGAGTAATCTCGGCAAGCCGTCGATGTCACCGAATTCGAGCTTGTTAAAGCGGTATTTTCCGCAAGCGAGCGTCATAATTATGCAGTCTTTCGGCACATTTTCAGCAAACTCCGTGTAGTAATTTCTGCCCGGTCTTGCACCGTCACAACCACCAATAAGGAAAAAGTGTCTGACTTTTCCGCTTTTGACGGCCTCGACAATTTTATCGGCATATGAAAGCGTAGCGTGATGACCGAATCCAACAAGAATTTCGTGCGGTTCAACATCTTCCTTAAAACCTCCGAGTTCAATTGCCTGCTGAATAATTTCGCTGAAATCTTTGTCGCCGTTTTCCTTTTTGCCGATGTGCTTAACACCCTCCCAGCCGACAACATTTGTACTGTAAATTCTGTCTTTGTACGAATCTCTCGGCCGCATAAGGCAGTTTGTCGTCATAAGAATACAACCGGGGATATTGTCAAACTGCTTTTGCTGATCTTGCCATGCACCGCCGAAATTGCCGATAAGATGCGGATATTTTTTTAAACCGTCATAGCCGTGACACGGCAGCATTTCGCCGTGAGTATAAACATTTATGCCCTTGCCCTTTGACTGTTCAAGGAGCATTTCAAGGTCTTTCAAATCGTGACCCGACACAATAATAAACGGACCTTTTTTGATGTGAACATCAACCTTGTGCGGTAACGGATTGCCGTAGGTTTCAGTGTTTGCTTCATCAAGTTTTTTCATAACTTCAAGAGCATTTTCACCCGTTCTCATCGTCATTCTGATAAGCTCCTCAACCGTGAGCGAATCATCCGTTGTCGCCTCAAGTGCAGTGATGTAAAAATCGTCAACCTGATCGCTGAAATAACCGAGTTCACGAGCCTGATGACCGTAGGCACTTATGCCTTTGAGACCGTAAACAATTGTCTGTCTTAAAGAGCGGATGTCGGGGTCAAGCGACTTTTCGTACATAATTCCCGCAAGCGGTGCGTCTTTGAGCATTTCCGACTTTGTTTCTGGAAGATTGTAAGTTGCGTGCAGAGTATGATTTTTGATTTCGCCCACAACTTCACGAAGTTTTTCCTTGATTTGCTGAGATTCACGCAAAAGCGACACATGCACATCGGCATCAAAGTTTACATTCGTCAGCGTTGTAAAAAGGCAGTTTTCCACAAAGCGAACAATGTCCTTGTCAATGTGCTGACCTTTTTCAATAAGCACCTTGCCGTAACAGCTTATGCCCTTCAGCTGAAAGATAAGTAAATCCTGAAGATTTGCAATTTCGGGAGTTTTTCCGCAAACACCGAGCCGTGTGCAGCCCTTTCCGTTCGCAGTCTGCTCACACTGATAGCAAAACATCTCATAACCCAAGTCCATATTATTACTCATAAAAATTACCTCCGAAACATTCTGCAAATATTATCTGCAAATTTTCGGAGGTTTATTCTTAATTTTGATATTCTGTTTTAAAGATTTGCAAAAACCTTTGTGCCTTTATTCTTAATCCAAAACCAAACCGGAAGGCTGATGAGGATAAAATAAAATGCTGTGCAGGCGAGGAAAATTTCAGTCGAAATTTCAATTTCAAAGCTGAGAAGAACCGGATACGCAATAGCAGGTACGCATACGGCAAGAACTGAAAGCAATAACGAAAGCATAACACTTGCACTCTGTTTTACTGCCTCAGCGGTTGTATTCCAGTCAAGCTTTGGCTTTTTCAGGTCAAACATAAGTCCGAGAAGTCCCGAGAACAACGAGAAAATTATCGGAATAAGAATTGTGATAATAATATTAACCGGTTTCATTCCGAGCATTATTGAGAGAACAATTGACGGGACAAGTGAAACAACGCCGTTTACAATAAAGTGAAGTTTCAGCTTTTGCGTAAGCACCTGCAACGGTGATACAGGAAGCGACTGCATAAGCCAAAGGTTTTTAGCTTCCATTGAAATTGATGCCGCAGAAATCGGTCCCATTGAAATCACAAAGGCAATCACAAGTGGAAGATATACTGAAATCATTTCAATCAATGTACTTGGAAATTGCTTCAGCGTATTAAGCTGGAACACCGCATAAATTGTTCCGCCTACCATAATTAACGCACTGAGTCCGCTGTTAAGCATATAGGTCGCGTTGCCTGTGAACATCATTCTTTCTTTGCGTAAAAGCGCCTTTGATGCAGAACTTACTTTCAAAGTTTTCTCTTTATACACGGCTTTCTTCGCACCCTTTTTCGCTGTTGCAAGCTTTATGAAACTGTGAGAAAGCACCGCATAAACAACTGCAAAGAACGCAATAATTACGACAGCAACACCAAAAAGCGGCAACAAGTCGCCCGATGCGCCAAGTCCTGTGAGATAAAGCGGATATGCACTGTCCATTATATTTGCACCGATGCCAATTGAATTTGCAGCGAGTGTTTTTACAAGGTCCTCTGCCTGATAATATAGGTAAAAATACAGTGCAAAGAAAACAAGTGAAAATACGATTGTCACAACATTTTTATGTCTTGTCCTTGATGTTACAAATGCAATCAGCCAGCCGAGAATGCACGAAACGCTCAGGCTTAAAAGCGGAACTAAAAGCAGAATCACAATCTGACTTACTACAAGAGAAACCGAAGCAGACGCATTTGTTGCATAGGCCGCAAAAGCAGGGACCTGTACAAGTGCACAAAAGAGAAGATTTTGTGCATACAGTGGCAACATTCTGCAAAAGAGAATACTGCGAGGCGGAATAGGCATTGAAAGCAAAAGTTCATTATCCTTTGCCTCATAAAGCTGTGAGAGCGAAAGGAAAATACAGCCTATTGTGCTGATTATAAACGACGCACCCATAACATAGAGAAAATACAACCAACTGAATTCCGATGTTGCAAGCATAGGTGCCATCATGCTGAACATATTGTAGAACATAAATGCAAATACAACACCGACAAAAGCGAGAAGAGCAAGATAAACAGCTGGTGAGTTAAACGAACTTTTTTTGCCGTTCTTTTTCTTGTTTGACGAATTTGCGGTGTACCGTGCAAGTGCCTTTTGAAATTGGAGTTTAATTAAGGTTTTAAGCATCTTTCTCCTCCAGTTCAAGGAATACATCTTCAAGCGAATCATCGCCCTTGACCTCATCCATTGTACCCGACTTGATAAGTTTGCCGCTTTTGATGATAGCAACCTTGTCGCAAAGCTTTTCGGCAACTTCAAGCACATGGGTTGAGAAGAAAATTGCACCGCCGTTATCGCACATCTCTCTCATCAAAGTTTTGAGAAGGTGGGATGATTTTGGATCAAGACCTACAAACGGTTCATCCATAATGATAAGCTTGGGGTTATGTATGAGTGCGGAAACAATTGCAAGTTTTTGTTTCATACCGTGAGAATAGCCGTCAATTGTCTGAGCAAGTGCATTTTTAATTTCAAACATTTCAGCATATTTACTGATTCTTGCCTGACGGTCAGACTGGCTGATTCCGAAAATATCGGCAATAAAATTGAGGTACTTAATACCTGTCATAAACTCATACAAATCGGGATTGTCGGGAATGTAAGCAATTTTGCGCTTACATTCGAGAGGTTTTTCTTTTACCGACACACCGTCAACATAGATTTCGCCCTCGTCAAAGTTGAGAATTCCACAGCAGGATTTGATTGTTGTTGTCTTACCTGCACCGTTGTGTCCGATAAAGCCGTAAATCTCGCCTTTTTGAATATGAAGTGACAAATCGTCAACAGCCTTTTTGTCACCGTATTTTTTAGTTAAATGTTCTATTCTGAGCATAAGCGCTCCTCCTATAGCCAAATAAATTACGCAAATTATACTACACAAAATATTCTTGTGTCAATATGTTATAAAAATTCAACAAGTTTGAATTACAAACCAATAAATCTGCGAAATTTGGATAACAGAAACCATTTTTGATGAAATGTAAAATCTATTGAAATATTTTGCATTACGGATCATCTTGAATATGCGTAGGAATGATTTATAATATTAGTACAGATTATTTTTTGGAGGTTCATCTTGGCAAAGTTCAAAAGAAAATATACACTCGGGGAAGAAATTTTCAACTCTGTATCACACGGAATCGGTGCAGGTCTGTCGATTGCAGGAACGGTTGTGCTTATCGTTACGGCGGCAATCCACACAAATGCGTGGGGTGTTGTCAGCTCTTGCATTTACGGTGCATCGCTCATCATACTCTACACAATGTCAACTCTGTATCATTCTTTTACAAATGAAAAGGTAAAAGCATTTTTCCGAATAATGGATCACAACACAATTTTTCTGCTGATTGCAGGAACATACACACCGATTACTCTTTACTACCTCAATGGTGTGACAGGTTGGATTCTGTTCGGAATTGTGTGGGCATCGGCAATTTTCGGAATAGTTATGAACTCAATCAACCTTGAAAAAGCAAGGATTCCGTCAATATTCTGCTACATAGGAATGGGTTGGGTAATAATCTTTGCAATAAAACCGCTTATGGAACATATGCCGTCAATTTCGGGAATCTTCCTCATAATAGGCGGAGTATTCTACACGGTGGGGATTATATTTTACGCAATTAAAAAGGTAAAATATTTTCACTCGATATGGCACTTATTCACGGTTGCGGGAAGTGTGTTCCATTACTTTGCAATTCTTCTCGGATTTTTTCGTATTTAACGAAAGCGAAAGCTGACCGCATAAAAATCCGCAGGTAAATCTTTCACACGCAAAAAAATGGGTTGCAGAAAAACCTTTCGTTTTTCTGCAACCCTAAATTTTATAAAAAGATTTGTTTAGTTTACGGGAACGCCTACGGAAACCTCTCTTACAGACAGAGCTTCTTTTGGAAGCGTGTACTTCTGCTTGTAAGCCTTGTAATCTGCGTTGTACTGAATATCATCGGAATTTTTGAGTTCGTGGAGATATTCGTGTGCGTCGTAGCCGTTGCGGTTGATTTCAATAACACCGATTGCAATGTTTGAGCAATGGTCGGAAACTCTCTCAATATTTGTGATAAGGTCAGAGAATACAAAACCGAGTTCGATTGTACAGGTACCGTTAGTAAGACGCTTAACATGGGCGTCTTTAAGCTTGTCACGCAAACGGTCGATAACCTGTTCAAGCGGTTCAACCTTTGAGGCAAGTGCAAGGTCATTATCAACAAAAGCAACAGTAGCATTGTTGATAATTTCACGAAGTGCGTCAACCATAACGGCAAGACCTGCTTTCGCCTCTTTTGAGAACGAAATGTTCTTTTCGTGAATTTCCTGAGCAACCTTTACAATGCTTACCGCATGATCGCTGATACGCTCAAAATCACCGATTGTGTGAAGAATGAGCTGAATAGTTTTGCTGTCGTCAGCCGAAAGCTGTTTGGAACTGAGCTTTACAAGATATGTTGAAATAACATCCTCATAGGAATCAATCATATCTTCGTTTTCATGAATTGTTTCCGCAACCTTTTCGTCATAATGGTCAACAAGTTCAAGTGCGCCGAGGAGCGTACCCTCAGAAAGACGAGCCATTTTTTCAGCAAGTGACTTTGCACGCTCTGTTGCAACAGAGGGAGTGTTGAGAAAACGCTCATCAAGGAACGGAACATCCGAATCCTCTTCCTTATCCTTGATTGTAAGGCAGGCAAGCTTTTCAAGATACTTGTTGAACGGAAGAAGAATTGCAGTTGCAAGCAGATTGAATGCTGTGTGGATAACCGCAATGTTCTCGGGACCTACGATATCATTAAGGAAACCGTAGTTGATAAAGAGGTTAGAACCGTAGAACAATGCACAAATTACGAGTGTACCGATAATATTGAAGTAAAGATGTACAAATGCGGCACGCTTTGCGTTTTTCTTTGCACCGATACAGGAAATAAGTGCGGTTACGCAAGTGCCTATATTCTGTCCCATAACAATCGGGATTGCCATTGAATAGCTGATTGCGCCTGTTTTGGACAATGCCTGCAAAATACCGACAGAGGCGCTTGAGCTTTGTATAACTGCGGTCAGCAATGCACCGGCAAGAATACCGAATACAGGATTATTAAAGAGTGTGAGGAAGCCTGTGAATGTCGGATCATCCGAAAGCGGTTCAACAGCCGCACTCATCTGATCCATACCAACCATAAGAATACCGAATCCGAGGAAAATTGTGCCGAGATGCTTCTTCTTTTCCGAATTGCAGAACATAAGAAGAATAATTCCTACAAAGGCAAACACGGCAGAGAAAGACGACGGCTTTAAAAGCTGCATAACCAAACTGTCGCCCTCAATACCCGAAAGGCTGAGAATCCAAGAAGTGATTGTTGTGCCGACATTGGCACCCATAATAATACCGATTGCCTGGCGGAGTTTCATAATTCCCGAGTTTACAAAGCCGACAACCATAACGGTTGTTGCCGAAGAGGACTGAATCACCGCAGTAACAGCCGCACCGAGAATGAATCCTTTCATGGTGCTGTTAGTCATTTTTTCCAGAGTTTTTTCAAGCTTACCGCCGGAAAGGCTCTCAAGACCGTCGCCCATTGAATTCATACCGAACAAAAAGAGCGCCAGACCGCAGAGCAGTTGTAAAACCATAAACAAATCCATAAATACATACTCTCCTTTATCATCAATAATATTAAACTAAAGTCATAGGATTGTCAATGAATTGTAAAGAATTTGTAAAGTCTGAAAGCTTGGTAATTATCTTTGAAATTTGTCGAAACACGGCATTTTTTATGTGAGATTCGTGAAATTGTATTGTTTGAGCAATAAAAAAGCGACACTGCACAATATAGTATGCACAGCACCGCTTGAAATTTATTTTCTCTGCAAAAGATTGTAAAAATATTCACATCAGAACATTGCGGTAAATGTTGTTCCCTGTTCACTGCTTTCAAGAGAAATCTCTCCGCCGTGTCTTTCGGTAATGTGCTTGACAATTGCAAGTCCAAGACCCGTGCCGCCTGTTTCCTTTGAACGGCTCTTATCAACACGGTAAAAGCGTTCAAACACACGCTTGTGGTGCTTTTCGGGGATACCGATTCCCGTGTCGGCAACTTTAACAAACGGATGTTCATTGTCATCACCTGTTATGATTTTTACAGAACCGTTTTCACGATTGTAACGGATTGCATTGTCACAAAGATTGTAGATAAGTTCGTAAATCTGATTACGGTTTCCGTTTATGACGGCAGTTTTTGTATCAACAGTGATTGTAATTCCGTGCTTTTCGGCATTTGAACGGAGATCCTCGGCAACCTCGGCTGCAACCCCTGCAAGGTCAACAGGGGCAAATTCTTCATCGCTGAATTTTTCGTCAAGCTGTGAAAGCTCCATGATATCACTTATAAGAGAGAGAAGTCTGCCCGATTCCTTGTGAATTTTATTTGCAAAATTCGGGATATCATCGGGCTTTACAAGACCGCTTGCAATGATTTCTGCATAGCCCGAAATTGAAGTCAACGGAGTTTTCAGCTCGTGAGTTACATTTGCCGTGAATTCACGACGCATTTTTTCAGCCTTTTTCTTAGCCGAAACATCAATAATAAGACAGATTGCACCGTTTTTTTCGCCGTTAGAATAAACCGGATTGGTGATAATCTGCAATGCTCTTCCTTTTACGGTTGTGTCGCCGTTTTTACTTTCGCCCGAAAGAGCCTTGTCAACGCAATCGTTGAGAACCTCGTTGCGTGAAAATGCAATCAAAGTTTTGTCGGTAACACCGTCATCATCGGCACCGAGAAGCTTTGACGCAGAATAATTGCTCATAAGCACCTTTTTGTCAACATCAATAAGAATAAAGCCCTCCGCCATATTCTCGATAAGCGTTGAAATTTTATCCTTTTCAAACTGCAGTCTGCGCATCTGACGCTTGATTTGTCTTTGCTGGCTTGCAATTTTCTGTGAGAGCGGCAAAAGCTCATCATACGGCGAGCCGTTGCCGTTGTCCGCCATTTCCTTAATCGGTTCAACGATTTTCTTTGTGGAGTGCTTTGCCAGAATTGTACAGACAACAAATACACCTATCATAATTATAAGAATCGACGGAATAACAAAAAGAAAAATTCCGTAAATGCTGTCAATTGTTTTTGCAACACGGATTACAGAACCGTCTGCGGTTTTTTCTGCATAGTAGTAAGTTATTTTATTCAAGGTTTCCGACATTCTGTGGCTTGAACCGTTGCCGTCCCTGATTGCCTGTTCAAATTCGGGACGGTCGCTGTGATTCGGCATAGAATTAACATCTGTGTCAACGCTGTCGGATACAACCGAACCGTCACTTTTTATGAGAGTAACACGAAAATCGCCTATTCCGTAATATTTTGAAAGGTCGATTTCGCTGTCGGAATTATAAACGCCGATGATTTTATCGGTATATTGCCGAACCTCTGCCTCCTGTTCATCGGAGAACACAAACCAGAAAGCGGCTGTTGAAAAAACAGCCGTCAGAAGAATGGATACCACAGCGATAACCGAAAAGTTTTTTAAAAGCTTTTTACTCAGTTTCACTTTATTCCCCCGCCTTATATCCGACATTTCTCACGGTTTTGATAAGGTTTCCGCAGCTGCCGAGTTTTTGCCTGAGGGTTGTAATGTGCATATCAACCGTTCTGCTCTCGCCCTCAAAATCATATCCCCACACATTGAGAATGATATTTTCACGGGTAAGCGCCATACCTTTATTTTTGAGAAGATACTTTAAAAGTTCGTATTCTTTGAAGGTGAGGTTACATTCCTCACCGCAGCTTGTTACAATGTGCTTGGAATCGTCAAAAACAATCTGACCGAGCTTTATTACATCCTGTCTGTCATCAACAGAACATCTGCGGAGGATTGCACGGACTCTTGAAATAAGCTCAAGGACGGAAAACGGTTTTGTAATATAGTCATCGGCACCCATATCAAGGCCTTTGACCTTATCCATTTCACTTCCCTTTGCAGTAACAAGGATAACGGGAACATTTTTTGTCACGGCATCCCTGCGCATTTTTTCAAGCACGGAAAGTCCGTCAAAATCGGGTAACATAACATCAAGAATTACAAGCTGAGGAATTTCGGCTGTACAAGCCTTAAAAAAGCTTTTGCTTTCACCAAAGCTCTGAACCTCATATCCGCTGCTTTTCATAGCATAAGATTCAAGCTCTCTGATATCGGTATCATCTTCAACAATGTAAATTAACATCTAATACTCTCCCTCAACAAATGTGTATTTAAATGCACCGCAAAGGGGCGTCTGCACTTAAATTAAAATTGAAACATCCGCCATAATTATAGACTTTTTTTGCAAAAATGTAAAGTTTAATAAAACAAAAATCAGGAGCATACAGCTATGCTCCCGTTTGTTAAGCAAAATATATCAGTCGGACAAATCGCAGCTGCCTGTAATTGAAAAAGCAACCCACTCTGCAACATTAACCGCATGGTCTGCAATTCTTTCAAGATACTTTGCAATCATAACGATATCGAGAGCCTCTGAGCCGAGTTCCTTATTCTTATGAATGAGTTCAACCGTTTCATTCTTTGAACGGTTAAAAAGTTCGTCAACGATATCATCCTGACGGGCTACCTTTTTGGCAACCTCAATATCGCTCTTAACAAAAGCGTCAATAGCCTCCGTTACCATTTTTGAGGCATTGTCTCCCATTTCCAAAATGTGAGTAAGATTGAACACCTGCTTTTTGTCCTTGATGTAAACAGACATTTCAGCAATATCAACTGCCTGATCGCCGATTCTCTCAAGGTCGGTAATCATTTTGAGTGCGGCGGAAACATATCTGAGGTCGTGTGCAACCGGTGCCTGATGAAGAAGAAGGTGCAGACATCTGCTTTGGATGGATTTTTCCGCCTCGTTAATACGATTTTCATGTTCTCTTGCGATATCAAGCAAATCTTCGCCGTCAACAATCATCTTCATTGTATTTTTGATTGCCTGTTCAACAAGACCGCCCATTTCAATAAGGCTGTCGTTAAGCTGTGTAAGCTCTTTATCAAAATATTCTCTCATTAGCCAAACCTTCCCGTAATGTATTCTTCGGTACGCTTATCCTGCGGATTTGAGAAAATTGCGTCGGTTGAATTACATTCAACCATTTCACCGAGTAAAAAGAACGCTGTTTCATCTGAAATACGCAAAGCCTGCTGCATATTATGCGTTACCATAACGATTGTATAATCGTTTTTCAGTTTAAGGCAAAGCTCCTCAATTTTACCCGTTGAAATAGGATCAAGTGCAGAGGTTGCCTCATCCATAAGCAGAACTTCGGGTTTTACGGCAAGTGCTCTTGCAATACAAAGTCTTTGTTGCTGACCGCCCGAAAGACCGAGAGCGCTCTTTTTGAGTCTGTCTTTAAGCTCATCCCAGATTGCGGCGTCACGCAGAGATTCTTCAACAATCCTGTCAAGCTCTTTCTTGCTTTTGATTCCGTGTGTGCGAGGACCGAAAGCGATGTTATCGTAGATGCTCATCGGGAACGGATTGGCTTTCTGGAACACCATACCAACCCTTTTGCGGAGGATATTTACATCCATATCTCCGTAAATATCCTCGTTGTCAAGGCGAATGTCGCCTGTTATCTTACAACCCTCAACAAGGTCGTTCATTCGGTTGAGCGACTTTAAAAGAGTTGACTTACCGCAGCCTGACGGACCGATGAAGGCTGTGATTCTGTTTTTCTTCATACGAATATTTACATCCTTTAACGCATGAAATTTTCCGTAGTAAAGATTCATGTTTTCTATGGTAAATTTATCCATTGTAAAATAATTATCCTTTCCTGTTACTTCTTGTTGTTTCCGAGTTTCTTTGCAACAAATGCCGAGAGTGTATTGATTGCAAAAACAAGTACAAGAAGTACAACTGCGGTACCCCATGCCTGATCTGTATGAAGTCCTTCGTTGGTAAGTACATACATATGAACGGCAAGTGATCGTCCCGAATTGAGAGGGCCTGCCGCATAGCCTGTTGCCGAACCGTAAGTATAAATAAGTGCGGCTGTTTCGCCTACTATTCTGCCGACAGCAAGAATGATTCCGGCAAGAATACCGGGCATCGCACTCGGAAGAATAATTTTCATAATTGTTCTGAGCTTGCCCGAACCGAGTCCGTAACTGCCCTCACGGTATGAATCGGGAACTGTGAGAAGTGCCTCCTCGGTTGTACGCATAATTGTGGGAAGTACCATAATTGCAAGCGTAAATGCACCGGCAAGAAGTGAATAACCCCAGTTAAGGGCATACACAAAGAAAAGCATACCGAAAAGACCGTAAACAATTGACGGAATACCGGCAAGGGTTTCTGCCATTGTTCTGATTACCTTAACAAGCTTGTTGCCACGCTTTGCATACTCGGCAAGATAGATTGCCGCTCCCACACCGAACGGTACGGAAATTATAAGGGTTACAAGCGTAAGAACAATTGTGTTGATAATTGACGGCATACACGATACATTGTCGCTGTTGTACTCAAGTGAGAACAGCTCGGGGGTAAGGTTCGGAACACCTCGCACAAGGACATAGGCAATGATAAATATGAGAGCCGCCGCTGAAAGTGCCGCCGCAAGACCTACAAGAATGAGCAGTACAAGTGAAAGGGGCTTTCTTTTGTAGGCCTTCATTCTCTGTTTAAACGATACTTTGTTGATTGCCTTAATCTGTGACACATCAACCGCAGCAGCATCGTTTTTTATGTTATCGCTGTTAGCCACGCTTTTCACTCCTACTCTTTATAGCCTGCATTGAAAGTGTGATGAGCAGAACAAATACGAACAGAACAACACCCGTTGCAATAAGTGCCTGACGGTGCAAGCCTGTTGAATAACCCATTTCAAGAACAATGTTTGCGGTCAGGGTACGAAGTCCGTCCGTAACGCTGTGCGGAATCTGAACCTGATTGCCTGCAATGAGTACAACTGCCATTGTTTCGCCCAACGCTCTGCCTATGCCGAGAACAACTCCTGCAAGAACGCCTGATTTTGATGCCGGAAGAATTGTCTTGAACACACTTCTTTCCTTTGTAGCACCAAGTGCCAGAGCACCTTCGTAGTAGCTTTCGGGAACTGCCTTGATTGCCGACTCCGACACACCGATGATTGTCGGAAGAATCATAACTCCGAGTACGATTGACGCCGCAAGCCAGCTTGAACCGTTACCGCCGAAGTTATCACGGATGAACGGTACAACTACCATAAGTCCGAAAAAGCCGTAAACAATTGACGGGATGCCTGCCAAAAGCTCTGTTGCCGGTTTAAGCACCTTGTAAAGCGGTGCAGGACAAAATCTTGCAAGAAATACTGCTGTGAGAATTCCTATCGGAACACCGATTATGATTGCTCCCGCAGTAACATATATGCTTGCGATAATCATATCAAAAATTCCATATGATGCAGGCACATTCGTAGGCGCCCATTTCTGTCCGCCTACGAAATCAAAGAAGCCTATTTCTGCCATTGCAGGAACACCGTTACAGAATAAGAATATACAGATTATGACAACCGCCGCTATACTTGTTACAGCTGTGAGGAAGAAAACTCCCTGCATTGCCTTTTCACGAAATCTGTTTAATCTCATTTAATTATGTCACTCCAAACAGTTGTTTCACCTGTGTAAATTGATTTTACCTGATCAAGTGTGAGGTCATCACATGTGTTTGCATTGTTTACGATTACTGCGATACCGTCTTTTGCGATTGTTTCAACCTTGAGTGCGCTCTTTTCCTCATCCTTAAGGTCACGGGACGCCATACCAATATCACATGTGCCGCCCATAGCCGACTGCATACCTGCCGATGAGTCGGATGTCTGGATTTCGACCTTAGCGTTTGTGTTTACCTTCTGATAAGCCTCGGCAAGCTTTTCCATTACAGGTGATACCGAAGAGGAACCTGCTACGCTGATTTTGCCTGACGGCTTCTTACCGCTGTATGCGGCATTTTCCGAAACTGTTACATAACCGTTGTCCGAAACAATCTTCTGACCGTCTGAGCTCATTATGTAATCAACAAAATCCTGAGCAGCTTCGCTGAGTTCGCCCTCGTAAGCAATGTTGAACGGACGGCTTACTGCATAGTCGCCTGATTTTACATTATCGGCTGTTGCCTCAACACCGCCGATTTTAAGAGCCTTTACCGTATCGTTGAGTGAACCGAGTGAAATGTAACCGATTGCCGCCTCGTTATCCTTAACATTTGTGATAACAGCCTCTGTGCTGTTGATTGTTACAGCCGAAGTAGTTGTGTTGTCTGTCTTGTTGTCGCCGTCCTTAACAAGAACGCCTGTAAGCTCTGTGAATGCGTCTCTTGTGCCTGAGCCTTCTTCTCTTGTTACAACAGAGATTGTTTTTGATGCGTCAAACTTTGCGGCATCCGAACCTGCGTCAGATGAACCGTTTGATGAAGAGCCTGCACCGCCGCAGCCTGCAAATGCAGAAACTGCAAGAACACCGAATAATGCTGTTGCCGTAATTTTTTTAGTCATAGATTTCATTTGAATTTTCTCCTTAAATTCATATCATTTGTGTACCTCTTTCGTACAACATCAGTCTATGACTGTTTTGTAAAATACGCTGTTTGTCAATTGTAAAAAGAGTGTAAATAAAAATATAGGTTTTGTATGCCAAAATAAATTTTTACAAATTTGCGTGACAAAGCCTTTTATTTGTGGTACAATATTACAGAAGTGTGCAGGATGTAAAATAATTCCTGCAAAATTTCAAAATCAACTTACATAAGATTTACAGAGAAATATTATTCCAAGGAGGTCATTTTAGTGGCTGAAAACAAAATCCCATACAAAATATACCTTGACGAAAGCGAAATCCCGACAAAATGGTACAATGTTCGTGCAGATATGAAAAACAAGCCTGCACCGCTTTTAAATCCTGCAACACTCAAGCCTATGACACACGCAGACCTTGCTCCCGTGTTCTGTGATGAGCTTATTGATCAGGAGCTTGACGATACAGACGCATACATTGACATTCCGGAAGAAATTCAGAACTTCTATAAAATGTACCGTCCATCTCCGCTTATAAGAGCATATTTTCTTGAAAAGGCTCTTGACACTCCCGCAAAGATTTACTACAAATTCGAGGGCAACAACACAAGCGGAAGCCACAAGCTCAACAGCGCAATTGCTCAGGCTTACTACGCTAAAAAACAGGGACTTAAAGGTGTTACAACCGAAACAGGCGCAGGTCAGTGGGGTACAGCCCTTTCAATGGCTTGTTCATATTTCGGCCTTGACTGCAAGGTATTTATGGTAAAGGTTTCATACGAGCAAAAGCCTTTCAGAAGAGAGGTTATGAGAACCTACGGTGCAAGCGTTACTCCGTCACCGTCAACAACAACAGAAGTCGGCAGAAAGATTCTTGAGGCTCACCCCGGTACAACAGGAAGCCTTGGCTGTGCTATTTCTGAGGCTGTTGAGGTTGCAACTCACACAGACGGCTACCGTTATGTACTCGGAAGTGTGCTTAATCAGGTACTTCTTCATCAATCCGTTATCGGTCTTGAGGCAAAAGCGGCGCTTGAAAAATACAATGTAAAGCCTGATATTATCATCGGCTGTGCAGGCGGCGGTTCAAACCTCGGCGGTCTTATCTCTCCGTTTATGGGTGAAAAGCTCCGTGGCGAAAACGACTACAAATTTATCGCTGTTGAGCCGGCATCATGCCCAAGCTTTACAAGAGGTAAGTTCGCATATGACTTCTGCGATACAGGTATGATTTGTCCTCTCGCAAAGATGTACACACTCGGCAGCGGATTTATTCCGTCAGCCAACCACGCAGGCGGACTTCGTTTCCACGGTATGAGTTCAACACTTTCTCAGCTTTATCATGACGGTCTTATGGAGGCAAGAGCAGTTGAGCAGACAAGCGTATTTGCGGCGGCTGAACAGTTTGCAAGAGTTGAAGGTATTCTTCCTGCTCCCGAAAGCAGTCACGCAATCAGAGTTGCAATTGATGAGGCTCTCAAGTGCAAGGAAACAGGCGAAGAAAAGACAATTCTCTTCGGTCTTACAGGTACAGGCTACTTTGATATGGTTGCTTATCAGAAGTATAATGACGGCGAAATGAGCGACTACATTCCGACAGACGCCGACCTCCAGCAGGGCTTTGACGGCTTGCCAAAGGTTGACTAATGCGAGTGTCTCGCACCCGGTTCATGTAGACAGTTTCATTTTTCTAAAACTTATTATGCCCGAGCATTACTCGGCACGCACATAACTTTTCAGAATGCGAGTGCATTTTTAGAATTACATAAAAAAGAGGTCAGCAATGCTGACCTCTTTTCAACTGTATTATTTCGGTAACTGTATCTCATTTATACAGTTTATTTTCATCATAAATTTTCTGTCATTACTTGGCGGGCGTCCAATGAACGCCCCTACGGAATTGTGCGAACGGTTGCAATGTTACGCTCGGGCATAATATGTTTTTTTATATTACAAACTGTCTTCCCGAACTGGGAACGGCGGCTCGCCGTGCGGGCGTCCGATGAACGCCCCTACAAAACTGTATTTACTTGCAATATTCATAAAACCAAACAAAAACGGTTGGATTACTTTTTTCGTAAATCCAACCGTTAATTTTTTATTTGGTAATCTAAAATCCGAACTTATTCTCTGCCGGCACGAACACTTGCGGAGGCAAGTATATACACAAAACCGAGGAGAATATCGGTTGCTATGTCGAACACTTCAATCACAAAAACAACCTGTCCGTTGACAACATTAAATATGATGTTAAGCACTCCGATAAGCACAAGCACTACTGCAAGTTTGCCTGAAGTTTTCAACATTTTTTGCATATCGGGCGGTGATGTCTTTTTTGAAACGGCTCTCAGTCCCATTGAACCTACTGCGAGCTTCAGCACCATTGAAACGGTGACAGTCACGATTAGCAGATAGTCGAATACCGATGCCGATCCACCGTCAAATGACGGGATAATCGTATTAACCAGCTTGTATGCAACCAAAATTCCCGAAAATATAACTCCGAGAAACATTACAACTGCCGTTACTTTGATTTTTTCTTTCATAAGACACACCCCCGTGAAGGTTTAAGTTATCAGCCGATAAGTTCCTTAATTTTTGACTCTGCAAGAGCAGGATCTGCCTTACCTCTGCTGTTCTTCATAACATTTCCGACAAGCGACTTAATCGCCTTTTCCTTGCCGTTCTTATAGTCCTCAACAGCCTTTGGATTGCTCTCAACAGCCTGCTTGCACAAATCGTTGAGTGCGTTTTCGTCAAGACCGCCCATATCGCTTTCGCTGATAAATTCAAGAGCACCCTTGCCGCTGTCAAGCATTTTTTCAAGTGTTGCCTTTGCAAGGTTGTTGCGGATTTTACCGCTGTCAAGAAGTTTTACAAGCTCGTTAAGCTGTTCGGGAGTAACCGCAACATCAAAGATTTCCTTGTCAGCCTCAGTTTCCGTTCTGCGGAAAATCTGACCGATAATGAAGTTTGAAACTGTCTTTGGTGACTTAACTCCCTCGCAAGCCTTGTCAAAATACTCGCTGATTTTGCGGTACTTTGTAAGAAGCTGCGCATCCTTTTCGGGAATTGCAAGTTCGTCAATATATCTTCTGCACTTGTCGGCAGGAAGCTCAGGCATTGCAGCCTTGATTTCTTCAACAACATCTTTCGGAACATGGATAGTAACAAGGTCGGGATCACGAAAATAACGGTAATCGTGAGCATCCTCTTTACTTCTCATTGAAGATGTTGTGTTGGTTGCATCGTCATAACGGAGAGTTTCCTGAACAACACTTCCGCCGTTTTCAATAAGGTCAACCTGTCTTTCAAACTCATACTCCATAGCCTTTGCTATGTTGTTAATTGAGTTCATATTTTTAATTTCGGTTCTTGTACCAAGCTTTTCGCTGCCCTTTGGACGAACCGAAATGTTTACATCGCAACGCATTGAGCCTTCCTGCATCTTACAGTCGGAAATTCCGATGTAACGCATAACCTGCTGAAGCTTTTCAACATACTCTCTCGCCTCGTCAATTGAACGAATGTCAGGCTCTGAAACGATTTCGATAAGAGGAACACCGCCACGGTTATAATCAACATATGTGTCGCCGTGCTGATGAATGAGCTTTCCTGCGTCCTCTTCGATGTGAATGTGGTGCAGACGGATTTTTCTGCCGTTTGAAAGCTCAACATAACCGCCTATAATAAGCGGAGCATAAAGCTGGCTGATCTGATAAGCCTTTGAAAGGTCGGGATAGCAATAGTTCTTTCTGTCCATTTTTGAAATCTCTGCGATTTCACCGTGAACTGCAAGACCTGCACGGATTGCATAGCGAACTACCTCACGGTTAAGCTTTGGAAGTGTTCCCGGCAGACCGATACACACGGGACAGCAATGGCTGTTTGGCGCACCGCCGAATTTTGTAGTACAACCGCAGAAGATTTTTGTCTTTGTGGCAAGCTCAATATGGGTTTCAAAACCCGCAACTAATTCGTAACTCACAGCTTAACACCCCACTTTGTATCCTTAAAGTTTTCAGCAGCAGCCTGCTGATATTTGTATGCCGCATTAAGAATTTCAGCCTCGCCAAAGCTCTTGCCGATAAGCTGCATACCAATCGGCATACCCTTTGCGTTGAATCCGCACGGAACCGAAACACCCGGCAGACCTGCAATATTGACAGGTACAGTGCAGATATCCGTAAGATAGGTTTCAATCGGATCGCTTACAGCGTGTCCCTTTTCAAATGCTGTCATAGGAACTGTCGGAGCAAGGATTACATCGCACTTTTCAAATGCGTTGTTGAATGCCTTAACGATAGTGCCGCGAAGATTCTGAGCCTTTTTGTAATAAGCGTCATAGTAACCTGCGGAAAGAACATAAGTACCGAGGAGGATTCTGCGTTTAACCTCTTCGCCGAATCCCTCCGAACGGGTACGGCAGACCATATCGTGAGTGCCGTTGTAATGCTCGGTTTTGTAACCGAAACGGATACCGTCATATCTGCCAAGGTTTGAAGATGCCTCGGCACAGGCGATGATATAGTAAACAGGAAGGGCAAATTTGAGTTCTGGCAGGTCAAAGTAAACAATCTCTGCGCCCATTGACTTGTAGATATCGGCAGCCTTTAAGACAGCCTCTTTTACATCGTCACGGACACCCTCAAGATATTCCTTTGCAATACCGATTTTCATACCCTTGATGTCATTGTTGAGTTTTGAATAAGTGTCACCGACAAAGCCCTTTGAGGTTGAATCTTTTTCATCCCTCTTTGAAATTGCATCAAAAACAATTGCAGCATCCTCAACAGACTTTGTAATCGGTCCAATCTGGTCAAGTGAACTTGCGTATGCGATAAGTCCGTAACGGGAAACCGCACCGTAAGTAGGTTTAAGACCTACAATACCGCAGAATGATGCCGGCTGACGGATTGATCCGCCTGTATCGGAGCCAAGACCGTAAGCTGCAATGTTTGCACCTACCGCACTTGCAACACCGCCTGATGAACCGCCTGAAACATAGTTTGAATCAAACGGATTCATTGCACCGCCAAAGTATGATGTTTCGCATGAAGAGCCCATTGCGAACTCGTCCATATTCGTCTTGCCGAGCATAACTGCGTTTTCGCCTGCAAGTGTTTCCCAAACGGTTGCGTTATAAATCGGCTTATAGCCTGTGAGAATTTTTGAACAACAGGTTGTTTCAATTCCCTTTGTTGAAATATTATCCTTGAGCGTCATCGGAACACCCTCGAGCATACCGATTTCCTCGCCTGAGGCAATTTTTCTGTCAACAGCCTCGGCAGTTTTCAGAGCCTCCTCGCCTGTTACATTAACATATGCGTTAAGCTCGCCGTCAGCCTTTTCGATTTCGTCAAGATAGCTTTTTGTAAGCTCGGTACATGAACACTCTTTTGACACAAGCATTTCATGAATTTTTTCAATAGAACCCATTTTTACACCGCCTTACTCTCTGTTTCTTACAAGGAAGTGATCCTCTGCCTGCTCGGGAGCATTTGAAAGAATCTCCTTTGTATCGTAGGACTCAACAACCTCATCCTCACGAAAAACATTTGACAGATTGTTAATATCGTCAAACTCCTCGCCGTCTGTCGGAGCGTTATTGATTGTGTCGGCAAAATCTATGATTTCCTGCATTGACTTTGTAAGGCCGTCAAGCTCCTCTTCGGGAACAAAAAGCTTTGAAAGCAACGCAATGTTTTCAACATCTTCTCTTGTTACCATAAAAACCGTCCTTTTTAAAGAAAATAGGGCAAGTCATATAATATATAACTCGCCCTTTGAGTTTGAATATATGACTGCAAATGCAGTTTTTATCTTAATTTAATATGAACCTCACGGAGCTGCTGTTCTGTTACCTCACCCGGTGAACCGAGGAGAAGATCCTGAGCATTGGAGTTCATCGGGAATGCAATAACTTCTCTGATGTTCTCTTCCTCTGTAAGGAGCATAATCATACGGTCAACACCCGGAGCCATACCTGCGTGCGGCGGAGCACCGTACTGGAACGCATTGTAGAGTGCAGAGAACTTAGCCTTGAGGTCATCCTCGCTGTAGCCGGCAAGCTCGAACGCTTTCTTCATAATTTCAATATCGTGGTTACGAACAGCGCCTGATGAAAGCTCTACACCGTTGCAAACGATATCGTACTGATAAGCAAGAACCTCTTCGGGATCCTTGTTAAGAAGGCTGTCAAGACCGCCCTGTGGCATTGAGAAAGGATTGTGTGTGAAGATAATTTTATTTGTTTCTTCATCTCTCTCAAACATCGGGAAGTCAACGATAAAGCACATTTCAAAACGGCTTGTATCGATAAGGTCAAGACGCTTTGCAACCTCTGTTCTGATCTGACCCGCAAGCTTTGGAGCTTCCTGAGCAGTATCGGCGATAAAGTAGATTACATCGCCTGCTTTTGAACCGTTACGGCTGATAAGTTCTTCACGGTCGCCATCTTTAAGGAACTTGTCAATCGGACCGTCAAATGTGAGGTCATCTCTAACCTTAACATAGCCAAGGCCCTTCATGCCGATTGAAAGAGCGAACTCCTCCATCTTCTTGAACCACTTTTTTGACTGACCTGCGGCATTCGGAACATTGATTGAACGAACTGTCTTTTTGCGGAACGGAGCAAAGTCTGTTTCCTCAAACATATCGCTGATTTCAACAATTACGAGCGGATTGCGGAGGTCAGGCTTGTCTGTACCGTACTTGAGCATACTCTCTGCATACGGAATACGGGCAAACGGAGGCTTTGAAACCTCTTTATTTGAAAACTTCTTGAATGTTTCGTAAAGAACCTCTTCAGCGACAGCAAATACATCTTCCTGTGTTGCAAAAGCCATTTCAAAATCAAGCTGATAGAACTCACCCGGTGAACGGTCTGCACGGGCGTCCTCATCACGGAAGCAAGGTGCAATCTGGAAATACCTGTCAAAGCCTGACACCATAAGGAGCTGTTTAAAAATCTGAGGAGCCTGTGGGAGAGCATAGAATCTGCCCTTGTGCTTTCTGCTCGGGATAAGGTAGTCACGAGCGCCCTCCGGAGATGAAGTTGAAAGGATAGGAGTCTGAATCTCCATAAAGCCCATTTCGTTCATCTTGTTGCGCAGAAATGTGATAATCTGCGAACGAATCATAATATTATTGTGAACCTTCGGGTTACGGAGGTCAAGAAAACGATATTTAAGTCTTACTTCTTCGTTGGTATTTGTAGAGGTTGCAACCTCAAACGGAAGAACATTCTTACACTTGCCGAGAACCTTGATGTCCTCCGTGTGAACTTCAACGAAACCTGTTGCAATCTTCTTGTTGATTGTTTCTTCGTCACGCTTAACAACAGTACCGCTGAGAGTTACTGTACATTCCTTGTTGATATCTTTAAGGAGTTCATCGTTGTGAACAACAACCTGAAGCACACCGTACTGATCACGGATATCGAGGAACATTACACCGCCGTGGTCACGGATATTTTCAACCCAGCCCGCAACTCTGACCTGCTGTCCGATATTTTCTTCTCTTAACTCACCGCAGGTGACTGTGCGGTATTCATTAGCTTTTATCATTACTGTAACTATCCTTTCACAGATATTTTGCCTGTCAGCCTATTTATTTAGCCTATTCTTCTGTATTATAACACAATTGCTGTATTCAATCAATATTTTACAAAAGATTTTTTAAGCATACGGCAAAATATTCCGTTATTCAACGCTTTTAAGGCTTTCAACCATATTAACGGCTTTAATCTTAAAGCTCATAACCGCATTTACAAGAATTGAAAACAGGAATGTCAGCCCTGCCGCATAGAGGTATGAAGTGAAATAAATATCTCTTCCGAACATAACGTTGTCAACCTCAACCGTCTGAATGATGAAACCTGTCAAAAGGTTTCCGAGAAACAGACCTACGATAATTCCGAGAATAGTCAAAATTATGTTCTCTTTGTAAATGAAGGATGAAGTTTCACGGTTGTAGAATCCGAGAACCTTAAAGGTTGCAATTTCACGGACACGCTCGGCAATGTTGATATTTGTAAGATTGTAGAGTACAACAAAGGCAAGTGCCGCTGCGCAGATTATCATAACCGTAACAACCATATCAAGAGAGTTGAGCATATTTCTAAATTCGTTCAAGCTTGATGCAATGTAGCTTACCGCCGCAATTTTATCATCTGATAAAACCTGTGAACCGAATTTGTCGCAGGCGGAATCCGAGGTATCTTTGAGTGCGACATCAGCCATATTATAGGTGCAGTCACTGCCGAACAAGCTCTTATAGGCATCGGGCGTCATGTAGACAAAATTGTAAATGTACTGTTCAAAAATTCCGCTGACCGTGACCTCTGCCTTTTTGCCGTCAACATTCAGTGTGATTTTGTCGCCCGTTTTTATTCCAAGCTCACTGCACATTTTTTCGCTGAGCATTACTCCGCTGTCCGAAAGCTTGAGTTCTTCTTTGCCCTTTCTTGTATGCAGAGAAACAATTTCGTCAAACTTTTCGGGATTCTGCGGTACAACAAGATTTGTGTCGCTGTCCTTAACCTTACTGCCGTGTGTTACCGTACATTCCTGCTGTGAAACAAGCATTGAGTGTTTGACATTGCTGTTTTTATCAAGTGTATCTGTCAGAAATGAAAGATTGTCGGCACTTCCGCCGTCTTTCGGAACAACAACGGCGTCGTATTTATAGATTGTTTCAAACTGATCGTGTGTCATCGGTTCAAAGCTGTTGAGCAAACCGAATGCGGCAACAATCAGAGCCGTACAGCCTGCCACACCGATAACAGTCATACAAAGTCTTACCTTGTATCTGAACAGATTTCTTGCGGTCAGCTTTGAATTAAAGCTCATATGTGACCACAAAGGTTTTATGCGTTCAAGCAAAATTCTCTTGCCCGCCTTTGGTGCTTTCGGCCGCATAACAGCCGCAGGCTTTTCGTGCAGAGATTTTGCACACACTACAACAGACACGACAACCGTGCAGACAACTGCGGCAACAACTCCGAAAATTATGCTTGTATAGTCGGGTATCAGCGTTATATCGCCGATGTAGTACATAATTTTGTAAGCATCATAAATTACAAACGGCAAGGTGAAAATGCCGATTAAAATACCGATTACACTTCCGATAACAGCCGCAAGCAATGAGTAGATTACAAACTTCATTACAATGCTTGTGTTGCTGTAGCCGAGTGCTTTCAGCGTTCCGATTTCGGTACGCTTTTCCTCAATTAGTCTTGTCATTGTGGTTACGCAGACAAGCACCGCTACGAGCAGGAAGAATACGGGAAATACCGTTGCAACAGCCCCGAGTCTGTCTGCATTTGAAGAAAATGTTGAGTAACCCGGGTTGTCGCTTCTGTCAAAAACATACCACTTTGGTTCTGTAAGAGAATTAATTTCTTCCTCTGCATCTTTGATTTTATCCTCTGCTTTTTTAAATTCTTCATCGGCTTTTTTAACACCGTCATCGTATTCCGTCTGTGCATCGGAGAGTTTTTTCTCGCCGTTTTTCTTTTCCTCGGCAAGCTTTGCAACACCGCTGTCATACTCGCTCTGAGCGTCATTCAGCTTGCTTTCTGCCGAATCGAGCTGTGCCTGACCGTCTGCCGACTGTTGTGCAAGTTCTGCTTTTGCGGCATCAAGCTGTGTTCTTCCGCTTGAAATCTGTGAATATGCGTAGTCAAGCTGAGCCTGTCCCTCACTCTTTTTCTGTTCAAAAAGTGCCTTGCTTTCGGAAAGTCGGCTTTCGCTTTCTTCAAGCTGTGCCTTTGCGGAATCGTATGTTGCGTTGAGTTCGTCAAGCGTCTGCTGAGCCTGTTCAAGCTGTGCGTTCAAAACAGCAAGCGTTTCTTCATCGGTTGTCTGACTGATTTTATACTGCAAAGCCGAAACGGCGTCCTCAGCCTGACTTATTCCTGCCAAAAGCTGTGGTTCCTGTTCGGTTTGAAATGTATCCTTTGCCGACTGCAGCTGATATTCCGCATTTTCTATTTCAGCCTGTGATTTTGAAATTTCTTTATCAAATTCTGCTTTTGAAGAATTATATTGTTTTTCGGCAGAATTAAGCTGACTTTCCTTTTCGGCAATCTGAGCCTGTGCATCGGCAATTTTTGTGTTATATTCATTGCGTGAATTTTCAAGCTGTGTCCTGCCGTCCTCAATCTGCCGTTTTGCCGAATCAAGTTTTTTCTGTGCGTCATCGGTCTTGGTTTTCAGCTCTTTTTTGCCGTCCTCAATCGCCGTCTTTGCATCGGCAAGCTTCTTTTCGGTTTTTTCTTTATTGTCCGAATACTCCTGTTTTGCATCTGCAAGGTCGCTCTTAGCCTTGTCGATAACCTCAACCGTAAAGCTGTTGCTCCTGTTCTCTCCCACCTTTTCAAAATCGGCGGTCTTAGCCTCTATGGCATTATCATAATCGTCCGTGTATGCCAAGAATTTATCCGAAATATCGGTTTTTACATAAAGCTCCGTGTAGCGTTCAAAGGCGAAATCTTCGGGGCAAATGTAGAAATAATCCGAGATTTTTCCGTTGCCGACCGTCGTAGTTCCTCGCTGATATGCTATGTAAAGAGGTGACTGCACAAGACCTACCACCGTGTATTCAAGGGTTTTAAGTTCGGTTGAAGTATCTGTATCGCCCGTCTGTTTTGCAAATCTGATTTTGTCGCCGATTTTATAACCCTCTGCCGTGAACGAGCTTGAATCGGCTGCAATTTCACCCGACTTTTCGGGAAGTCTGCCTTCCGTCAAAACAAGCTTGTTCTGAACGGAATTATCACCGTATTTTTCGGGAAGCGCAATGACTCTCATAGTCCTGCCGCCGCTGTCGGCATCGGTCTGAACATCGCAGAAATATGACGGCATAACAGAGGTTACTCCATCCGTATTTTTTACCGCCTTTATGTCGTCCTCATCAAATCCGACCGTTGACACAAGTCGGTAATCCATAAGTTCCTGCTCGTCCGTGTAGGTTCTTGCAAGATTGTACATTGACGGAACCGTTGCCTTTATTCCGGCAAAAAATCCCACTCCGAGGGCGATAATCGCCATAATTGAGATAAATCTTGCTTTTGTATTTTTAATTTCTCTGAATGTGTTTTTTATCAAGGATTTAGTCATTGTGACACCTCCTTTTCATTTTTTACCACTCAATTTCCTCAACATTTTTCGGATTTTCATTGTAAATATCTTCAACAATTTTTCCGCTTTTCATTCTTATAATGTGATCCGCCATCGGCGTTATTGCTCCGTTGTGAGTGATGAGAACAACGGTCATTTTGTCTTTACGGCAGGTTTCCTGCAACAATTTCAGAATCTGTCTGCCTGTGTTGTAGTCAAGCGCACCTGTCGGTTCGTCACAAAGCAAAAGCTTCGGTCTTTTGGCAAGTGCTCTTGCGATTGAAACTCTCTGCTGTTCACCGCCCGAAAGCTGTGCAGGGAAGTTGTTTGCCCTTTCAAGCAAGCCCACGCTGTCAAGAGCAGTTTCGCTGTCAAGAGGATTACTGCAAATCTGAGCGGCAAGCTCAACATTTTCCTTTGCCGTTAGGTTATGAACAAGGTTGTAGAACTGGAACACAAAGCCTATGTCGTGCCGTCTGTACTCAATAAGCTGTTTGTCCTTAAATTTGCTTATATCCTTTCCGCCGACAATGATTTCGCCCTCGGAACAGCTGTCCATTCCGCCGAGAATATTCAGAACGGTTGTTTTGCCTGCACCGGACGCACCGACTACAATTGCAAACTCGCCCTCCTCAACCTTGAACGAAATGCCGTCAACCGCATTGATGACAATCTCACCCGTTTTGTATCTTTTGTAAACATTATTAAATTCTACAAGGCTCATAAAATCACCCTTTTCATATGTTTCTTACAGAAAAAATCACTGTGCTTTGCATACTAATTATACCAAATTAGCACCGCAATATCAACAGAAATCTTACCGTATTCGTCATCTGTATGTACAATATTTTGAAATTATACATATAAAAACAGCAGAGGTCACACTAAACCCCCGCTGCACAAAATTATTCATATGTATGATTACAGACCTCGTTGATTTTATCACGGAGCTTTAAGAAATCGTCAAAAGCGTCGGGCTTTCTGCGTGGATCACGCAAAATTGCCGCAGGATGAAGCATTGCCATCATAAGCACACCGTTTTTCTCAATCCACTGACCGTGTTCCTTTGTGATTTTGATATCCGATTTAATAAGCCTTGCCGCCGCAATTCTGCCGAGACAGACAATAATTTTCGGCTTGATCATTCTCACCTGTGTTCTGAGCCACTCAATGCACATTTCCTGTTCTTCGGGCTTTGGATCACGGTTCTTCGGCGGACGGCACTTTACCATATTGGCAATGTAAATATTCTTGTTTCTGTCAAGGTCAACAGCCGCAAGCATTTTGTCAAGCAGTTTGCCTGCTCTGCCGACAAACGGTTCGCCTTGAAGATCCTCGTTTTCGCCGGGACCTTCACCGATGAACATAACCTCTGCATTTTCGTTGCCGACGCCCACAACAACATTTGTGCGAGTTTCGCAGAGTTCACACCTGTGACAGTTTTCACAAGCCGATTTTAATTCTTTCCAGGTATTATACATAATTTTCTCTCCCAAAATAAAGATTTAAATTTATCAAAAATGTTGAAATTCCAAGAATAAAGTAGTAAAATAAACACGAAGCCGTACGGCGAATTCTAATTGAATGGTGGTACACAAAATGAAAGTAATGGTTGAAACATCAGCGCATCATGTTCATGTTACCAAAGAAACTCTTGAGGCTCTCTTTGGCAAGGGCGCAACTCTTACAAACAAAAAGAATCTTTCACAGCCCGGACAGTTTGCCTGTGTTGAAAAGGTAACTGTTGTAGGTCCGAAAAGTGAAATGAAAATGTCAATTCTCGGTCCCGAAAGAAGTGCAGATCAGGTTGAAATCTCTCTTACAGACGCTCGCAAGCTCGGCATTGCCGCTCCTGTCAGAGAATCAGGCGATATTGCAGGCACACCCGGTTGCAAGCTTGTCGGTCCCGAGGGGGAAGTTGAAATCGAATGCGGTGTAATTGCCGCTAAAAGACACATTCACCTTGATCCTAAAACTGCAGAGGAGTTTGGTCTTAAGGACAAACAGCTCGTTTCGGTTAAGGTTGGCGAAAATACAGGCAGAGCAACAACATTCGGTGATGTTGTAATCAGAGTAAACGCAAACTACGCTCCTGCAATGCACATCGATACAGACGAATCAAATGCCGCAGGTCTTGGCGGTACGGTTGACGGCGAAATCATCGCATAATTTCGATTTAAACCAAATCACATTTTTGGGACAGTCTTTAAAGGCTGTCCTTTTGTTTTGCCAAAATAAGGTCAGTTGGGACAAAAGCTGAGATGTCTGTTCAAAAGATTTGTCAAATCATTTATTTCGTTCACAGAAAGCTTCCTGAGATCTACCAACAATAAATGGTTTGAGCGATGGAGAATGTAGATATAATTTTTATAATTGCCCCAAAGATAAAACATATTCCATTGGTTCATTCCTTTTACCCACGGTGAAATTATCTGAATACCATCTTCAAAAAACATATATTCTCTAACCCCCTGTTTTTCAGAAGGATCTGCTTTGCTTGAACTCATATAGAAAATCAATTCATGTATTTTTCTTGCAAATATTGCTAACAAAATATCCAGAGCTACAAAAATAAATGTCATGAAATCAATTGAACCACCATTCATTGGGGGGTCAAAAATCGTTTGAAGTACAGTAATTACTGCGATAAGTAAAAGAGATATTCTAATAATTAATCTTTTCTTTTTATTTCCCAGACAATCTAATGCAATTTCTTTTATTACTTTATTTTCCTCTACACCAACATCAATTTTACATTTAATCATTTTGATTTTACCCTTTCATTTCTTTTTTTAAAAGGAAATCGGTTTGCATATCGTCACCAATGACAAATGTGTGATGTGAAAATTTTTCATATCCTTTTGATTTGTAGAATTTCTTTGCAGGCTCGTTATGTTCCCACACACCGAGCCATATTGTTGAAAGTTTTTTCTCACTTGCAAAATTCTCCGCAATCTGCATAAAGGCTGAGCCTATGCCCTGTCCTTTGGCACTTTTCATAATATAGATGCGTTGAATTTCAAGCGCATTGTCAAGGCATTTTTCAGTCTGCGCATTGCCGATATTCAGTTTTAAATATCCGAGAGGAGTACCGTTTTTGTACGCTATAAAGGTTACACTTTCGGAGTTTGCAAGTTCTGCTGACAGCTTTTCCGCTGAATAGGTTTCTGCAAGAAATTTTCGCATATCCTCCTCATCGGTTGAATCGGAGAAAGTTTCGGAAAAAGTTGTTCTGCAAAGATATTGCAAATCCGACAGCATATCCACGGTGCATATTTTTATATCAATTTTGCTGTTCATATTATCAAAGTCTGCTCAAAAATGTGTGGAGAAAATCGGGGAAAATTTCTCGCCAAGATTTTTCATTGTGTGCGTTTTCAAAAAGAATGACCTCGTTCATTCTGTCATACGGGTAGAAGCTTTCTTCCAAAAGTTCGTAGAGCATTTCGGTGCTTTCAAAAATCATCTCTTCAAGCTTGTCACCGTTACCCGTATAGATGTAGAGGTACGGCATATTTTCAACAATTTTTGTCGAAAGATATTTCGCCCAATCCTCTCTTGTGTAACAGAGAAATGCAGGAGAAAATACACCTGCATAGCCGAATTTTTCCGGGTGTTCAAAAGCCGAAAAAAATGACATAAGTCCGCCCGATGAGCTTCCGCAGACGGCAACATTCTGTCTGTCGGTGCATACGGGGAAATTATTTTCAACATACGGAATGACGGTATTCATAAGAAAATTGTCAAAGATTTCGCCCTCGGGTTTGAAATCCTCGCAGAACATTTCAAGGTGCTGAACCTCACCGATTGATTTCGGTGTAAGCTCGCTGTCACGCCAGGCATTACCGTTGTCAATACCTACGATTACAGCGTTGCCTACACCGCTTTTCTGCTCATTTTCAACAGCTTTTACAACCTCCCACGAACCGTGCGGAGTTGGATTATCATCAAAAAGATTCTGTCCGTCTGTCATATAGACAACGGGCAGTTTTTCGCCGTCGGAATGTGACGGAACATAAACCCAAACATTTCTGTCGCCCTTGTCAGGATACGGAAGTTTTATTGTATGTAACTTTGCGTCAACCATAAAATCACCTATTTTTTATTATCTAATAGATATTAAACCATAAAAACGGCTGTGTTGCAACCTAATTTTTTACGGTTGCATAAATACAAAAATTCCCGTAAATAATACCTACAGAGGTGATTTGTTATGACTAACGATATTGAAATGCTCAACTGCGTTTTGCAGAATGCCGAAATGGGCTGTCAGGGAATTACGAGCGTGAGGAAAAGTTTGAAGGACAGCAAGGTTGACGGTGTTTTGTGCGAACATCTTATTAAATACGGAAAGCTGTATCATTGTGCAAATAAAATGTTGCAAAATCGTGGTGCAGAGCCACACAGAGTGAGTAATATGACAAAAGCAATGACACGCTATGCCGCACAAAGGGATTTAAAGCGTGACTCGTCATCTTCGCACATTGCCGAAATGATGATAAAAGGCAACACAATGGGAGTGAATAAAATGTCACGCAAAATCCGAGAATACAACGGCAATGATCCCCATGTCAGCCTACTCGCCAAAAGAATGTTAGAAACCGAAGAAGAAAACATAAAAGAAATGTCCGCATTTTTGTAAGTATAATCTCAATAAAAAACACCCGAAAGGAATTTTTCAAAAACCTTTCGGGTGAAATTTTTATTTAGATAAAGGTTGCACCAATTATGATGCGTTAAGCACAGTCGGGCAAATTAAGCCTTAGGACCTGCTTCAACGAGAGCCTTACCAGCTTCGTTGCCTTCGTACTTAGCAAAGTTCTTAACAAAACGGCTTGCAAGATCCTTAGCCTTCTCTTCCCAATCAGCAACATTTGCATATGTGTCACGAGGATCGAGGATGCCTGAATCAACGCCCGGGAGCTCTGTAGGAACTTCAAAGTTGAAGTGTGGAATTGTCTTTGTAGGAGCCTTTGTGATAGAACCGTCGAGGATAGCGTCGATGATACCACGAGTATCCTTAATAGAGATACGCTTGCCTGAGCCGTTCCAACCTGTGTTTACGAGGTATGCCTTAGCACCGCTCATTTCCATCTTCTTAACGAGCTCTTCAGCATACTTTGTAGGATGAAGCTCGAGGAATGCCTGACCGAAGCAAGCTGAGAATGTTGGAGTCGGCTCTGTGATGCCACGCTCTGTACCTGCAAGCTTAGCTGTGAAGCCTGAGAGGAAGTAGTACTTTGTCTGCTCAGGTGTGAGGATTGAAACAGGCGGAAGTACGCCGAAAGCATCAGCTGAAAGGAAGATTACATTCTTTGCAGCAGGAGCTGAAGAAACAGGGCGAACAATGTTGTCGATGTGATCAATCGGATATGATACACGAGTGTTCTCTGTTACAGTCTTGTCGTTAAAGTCAATCTTGCCTTCCTTGTCAACAGTAACATTTTCAAGAAGAGCGTCTCTTCTGATAGCGTTGTAGATGTCAGGCTCTGACTCTTTGTCAAGGTTGATAACCTTAGCATAGCAGCCGCCTTCAAAGTTGAATACGCCGTTGTCGTCCCAGCCGTGCTCGTCATCACCGATGAGGAGTCTCTTAGGATCTGTTGAAAGTGTAGTCTTACCTGTACCTGAAAGGCCAAAGAAGATAGCTGTGTTCTCGCCGTTCTTATCTGTGTTGGCTGAGCAGTGCATTGATGCGATGCCCTTGAGCGGGAGGTAGTAGTTCATCATTGAGAACATACCCTTCTTCATTTCACCGCCGTACCATGTGTTGATGATAACCTGCTCACGGCTTGTGATGTTGAATACAACAGCTGTTTCTGAGTTAAGACCGAGCTCCTTGTAGTTTTCAACCTTAGCCTTTGATGCGTTGTAAACAACGAAATCAGGCTCAAAGTTTTCAAGCTCTTCAGCTGAAGGAGTGATGAACATATTTGTTACAAAGTGAGCCTGCCAAGCAACCTCAACGATGAAACGAACAGCCATTCTTGTGTCCTTGTTAGCACCGCAGAAAGCATCTACAACATAAAGCTTCTTGTTAGAAAGCTCTTTCTTTGCAATTTCCTTAACTGCCTTCCAAGTTTCCTCAGATGCAGGATGGTTGTCGTTCTTGTACTCGTCAGAAGTCCACCAAACAGTGTCCTTTGAGTTCTCGTCCATAACGATGAACTTGTCCTTAGGTGAACGACCTGTGTAAACGCCGGTCTTAACATTAACTGCGCCAAGCTCAGTTTCCTGACCAACTTCATAACCCTCGAGTTCGGGTCTTGTTTCTTCTTTGAAAAGCTCTTCATAAGAAGGATTGTGAACGATTTCAGTGGTACCTGTAATACCGTACTTTGTTAAATCAATCTTTGCCATTTCAGTATCAACCTTTCTATGTTTTCTGAATTCACATAGATAGTGGAATTGCGACAAATACCCCTTGTCAGCGTTAATATCCAACACCCTATGTTCGCTAATAGTTTATCACAAAAAAATCGGCTCGTCAAGCAAAACAGTAATCAAAAGCAGTTAAAACAGACATTGTGATTATATTGTCCATACTCTTTTATTGTAAGATAAAAAATTGAATTTATACAAAATCAAAAATGACAAATTTTAACAATAAACGCAAAAAAGTCCGACAGAAATCTGTCGGACTTAAAATGCAAGCTATAAGTAAAATTACTTAAGTTCTACTTCAGCACCGGCCTCTTCGAGCTTAGTCTTAATAGCTTCAGCGTCTTCCTTAGAAACGCCTTCCTTGAGAGCCTTAGGAGCACCGTCAACGAGTGCCTTTGCTTCCTTAAGACCAAGACCTGTTACTTCACGAACAACCTTGATAACAGCAATCTTGTTGCCGCCTGCAGCCTTAAGAACTACATCAAACTCTGTCTGCTCAGCAGCAGCAGCGCCACCGTCAGCAGCAGGACCAGCAACTGCAACTGCAGCAGCAGCTGATACACCAAACTCATCCTCTACAGCGTGAACGAGCTCTGAAAGCTCAAGAACTGTGAGGCCTTTTAATTCTTCAATAATAGCAGTAATTTTCTCTGATGCCATTGTAATTTACCTCCAATATGATAATTAGTAAAATTTTAATTAATTGCAGCCGATTATTCTGCTGCAGGAGCTTCTGCCTCAGCAGGAGCCTCTTCTGCTGCCTCAGCAGCACAAGCTTCAACGCCGCCCTTGTCAACGATAGCCTGTACGGCACGTGCAAAGGATGCGATAGGTGCCTGGAATGCACCAAGAACATTTGCAAGAAGAACTTCTCTTGTTGGGAGCTTTGAAAGGGCAACGATTGTGTCCATATCAATTACAGCACCGTCAAGATAAGCTGACTTAACCTTAAAGTTGTCATGATCCTTAGCATAGTTGCAAAGGATTCTTGCAGCAGCAGCGTACTCGCTGTCGCTTGTAGCAATAGCTGTTGTACCCTCGAGAACAGGCTTAATGTCATCAAGACCTGCTTCCTCGCAAGCACGGGAAAGAAGTGTGTTCTTTACTACAGTGTACTTAACATCGTTCTCACGAAGCTCTTTTCTGAGCTTTGTATCGTCCTCTGTGTTAATACCTTCGTAGCTTACAACCACACCTGTGATTGAGCTTTTGAGTCTTTCCGAAAGCTCTGCAACAATTGCTTTCTTCTGCTCTAAAACACTTTGACTTGGCAAGATAAATTCACCTCCAAAATATTTGTAACGCAGTTCATAAAAAACAGCCGTCCGTTTTACCTCGGACGGCTGCAAAAATACAAAACAATGTAATTTGCATCTTCCTCGGCAGGCAGGAAAAACCTTTACGCTTACGCACCTGCTGTCTTTAGAACAGCGAATTTTATATATTCACACTATTGTGTAAATAACTGAAATTAAGCACCAAACTTAGCAGGGTTGATGCGAACGCTCGGGCCCATTGTTGAAGTAATGGTAACTGAGCGGATGTACTGACCCTTAGCTGCAGCAGGCTTAGCCTTTACGATAGCGCCCATGAGAGTGTCAAGGTTTTCACCGAGCTTCTCAGCACCAAAGCTTGCCTTACCGATTGGGCAGTGAATGATGTTTGTTTTGTCAAGACGGTACTCAATCTTACCTGCCTTAGCTTCTTTAACAGCCTTGGCAATGTCAGGAGTTACAGTACCTGCCTTTGGGTTTGGCATAAGACCGCGGGGACCGAGGATTCTACCGAGACGACCTACAAGACCCATGCAATCGGGAGTTGTAATAAGAACATCAAAGTCCATCCAGTTCTCCTGCTGAATCTTCTGTGTCATATCCTCAGCACCGACAAAGTCAGCACCGGCTTCCTTGGCAAGCTCTTCGTTAGCGCCCTTACAAATTGCAAGAACTCTAACCTTTTTACCTGTACCGTTAGGAAGAACAACCGCACCTCTAACCTGCTGGTCAGCATGACGGCTGTCAACGCCGAGCTTTACATGAAGCTCAACTGTTTCGTCAAACTTAGCAACTGCAGTCTTGATAACTGTGTCAAGTGCCTCGTTTGTATCATATAATTTAGTTCTGTCAACGAGCTTAGCAGCGTCAACATATTTCTTACCGTGTTTCATCAGTCTTCCTCCATTGTTAGGTGGTCAATCGGAATTATCCTCCCACCCGGAAATAATTAGTCAACTACTGTAATACCCATGCTTCTTGCTGTACCGGAAATCATGCTGATAGCAGCATCAAGTGAACCTGCGTTGAGGTCAGGCATCTTCTGCTCTGCAATCTTTGTGATCTGCTCACGAGTGATCTGAGCTACCTTTGTCTTATTAGGTACGCCTGAACCGCTGTCGATACCGCAAGCCTTCTTAAGAAGAACCGCAGCAGGCGGAGTCTTTGTAATGAAAGTGAATGAACGGTCTGCATATACAGTAATTACTACCGGAATGATAAGACCGATATCATTCTTTGTACGCTCATTAAAATCCTTTGTGAACGCAACAATGTTTACACCGTGCTGACCGAGAGCCGGACCAACAGGTGGTGCCGGAGTAGCCTTTCCGGCGGGAATCTGCAGCTTAATTAAGCCTACAACCTTCTGAGCCATTGTGTTTGCACCTCCAAAATTCGTGGTAAATTGCGGGACGCCACTGTGTAGGGTCCCTCCCACAGGGAGCGTTACACTCCCAATAAAAAGCCAATCGGCTGATTATTATTTGATTAATCTTCTATCGGTTCAGCCTGAGCAAGCTCAAGTTCAACCGGAGTTTCTCGTCCGAACATAGAAACAACTACACGGACATAATCTTTGTCAGCATCAATTTCTTCAACAACACCGACAAAATCCTCAAGCGGACCGTCTATAATGCGAACTGAATCGCCGACAGAATAGTTAAGCTTAACGCTTCGTGTTTCAACACCCATTCTGTAAACTTCCGCATCTGTAAGTGGTACGGGCTTTGATCCGGGTCCCACAAATCCTGTACAGCCTCTGATGTTGCGCACAACATACCAGGTTTCGTCTGTATAGACCATCTTAACGAAAACATAGCCCGGAAACAGTTTGTTTTCAACCTCTTTGGTCTTATCGCCGACTGTTTCGGTTACGATTTCAACAGGAACTTTGACATCAATAATCATATCCTGAAGATTTCTGTTTTCGGCTGTGGTCATAAGATCTGTTGCAACCTTATTTTCATAACCCGAATAGGTATGAACAACATACCATCTTGCTTCTGATTCTGCCATAACAACTTTCTTCCTTTCGTGATTCAAGCAATGTCAGATACGAATCAGGCGGTTGTGTTCATAAAAAGACCAACGAGAGCGTACAAGCCCTGATCAAGGGCAAAGATAAATACGCCTACAATAGCTACCATAGCAATGACAATACCAAAGTTCTTTGTTGTCTGCTTCGCTGTGGGCCATGTGATCTTTTTGATTTCACTCTTACAGGAGCCGAGGTACTTTGCGAGCCTTTTGAAAACATTAGGCTTTTTAGCAGTCTTTTTAGCAGCTGCTTTTGCATTTTCAGACTTTTTCTCAGCCATGATGTACCTCCGTTATTTTGTTTCCTTGTGAAGAGTGTGTTTTTTACAGAAACGGCAGTACTTGTTCATTTCAAGTCTGTCAGGACTGTTCTTCTTGTTCTTCATTGTGTTGTAATTACGCTGTTTGCACTCTGTGCAGGCCAATGTGATTTTTACTCTCATAACGGCACCTCCCGGTTTTTTCGGAATATTTTAGCCTCCCTCAATAGGGCACAAAAAAATAAGCCCCTTTCAGAGGTAAGGTTATTTTACCATATATAAAGGCTTTAGTCAAGCCTTTTTTTGCAATTTATCCGCAGAAATTCTGTGTTTTCTGCGATATTCCGTAAAACCCGCCCGTCAAGACGGGATTTTACGGTGAATTTCAATTAAATTAATTCTTTGTAAGAGTGTTTGCCTTTGCCTTAACTTTCTTAACTTTTTCAGGCTTTACCGTTTTGCCCTTAAAAGCCCTTGCATTTAAAGCGGCAACCTTGAGTTCATCGTTGAAATGCTCATAAAGTGCATTGTACTCAGCGTCGTCAAGTGAATTGAGCAAAACGATTGTGATGATTGCCCTTGTGTCAACATCACCGTTGTTGTACTGAACATTGAACACATTTGCAAACTTCTCGATTTCATTCTTATTTGCACGCTTAATATACATGGGAATCTTCGGAGCAATATGCTCTTTTGCGAATGTTGCGCCTCTGAACGGGAAGTAACAATCCTCCTCATTTTTAATTTCCTCACGAAGCTCCGGGAAATATGTTACAAAACGCTTTGCAAGAAACTTCGGATCGGCGGTTCCGTCGTCATCCTTTTTCTTTTTCTGCTTAACCTGCTTTGCCCTTTTGATTGCAAGTGTACCCGAAACGCCTTCGATAAAGTCATTTGCGATACTGTCGGCGTCCTTCTGTGTGCCGACTGTTTCATCATAAAGCCATGTTGCAAGTGTTTTCCATTCGTTGTCGGGACCTTCATCGGTCATTGTGCAGGAACGGAGCACCATCTGTTCCTTATCCTTATAATATACTACCGAATATGCAAGTGACGCACTTGTAAAAAGCGAAACAAGCTCGTTGTCGTTTTCGGCAACAACCTTCTGCTTTGTATAATTCTGTTTTACAAGTTCTTCTTCAACCTTGCCGACGATATAATCAAAAGCTTTTTTAAATTCCAACTTAATCTTCCTCTCGGATTAGTCTGTCAGAATTCATTATACAATCAAATAACAGATTTGTCAAAGGTTTTGACTTGCAAGACGCACATTATTGTGTTATTATTTAAGCTGTATATTAATGTAAAAGAAGGTTTTATTATGTCTTGTCAAGATGCTATCGGAGTTTTCGACTCTGGATTAGGCGGACTCAGCGCTGTAAAAGAGTTTTTGCATGTGCTGCCAAACGAGAAAATAATATACTTTGGAGATACGGGAAGAGTACCCTACGGCAACAGAAGCCGTGAAACAATTTCAAAGTATGCCCTTCAGGACGCAAATTTTCTGTTGAAACACAATGTTAAAACAGTTGTTGCAGCCTGCGGTACGGTAAGTTCGGTTGCAGGCGATATGCTTGAAGAAAAGCTTTCCGTTCCGTACACGGGTGTTGTAAACCCGACCGCATTCATTGCCGACCGAAAAACAAAGAACGGTAAAATCGGAATTATCGGCACTGCCGCAACCATTTCGAGCCACAGCTACAAGCTCCGTCTTGAAAAGCTTAATCCGAAATACAAGGTTTATGAGCAGGCGTGTCCGCTTTTTGTTCCGCTTGTTGAAAACGGTTTCATCTGTCGTGACGATCAGATTGTACGGCTTGTCATCAGAAGATATCTTTCCGAACTCAAGGAAACAGGCGTTGACACCCTCATTCTCGGCTGCACTCACTATCCGCTTTTGCGTGACGCAATTGCTGACTTTATGGGTGACGGCGTTACGCTTGTTGATTCGGGATATGAAACTGCAATCTATTGCTCAAAAATTCTCAGAGAAAACAATCTGCTCAACACAGACGGTGTGCATCAGACTCCCGAATTTTATGTAAGCGACACTCCCGACGGATTTAAAAGCGTTGCAGGACTGTTTCTCGGCAGAAATATGGAGCATACTGTTACACAAATTGACATTGAGCAGTATTAACGAGGGAAGATATGACAGATAAGGAAAAGAAAAAATGCAAATATATGATTTCCATTCTGGGCGAACAGATTCTTGACGATGAAAGCGACAGAATTGAGGTTCTCACAGAGGGAAATTTTCTGATGAAAAAAGACCATTGTTACATAGGCTACAAAGAATATGACGAGGATGCACCGCAGAGCTTTTACGACAATCTCATCAAAGTTCAGGACAATACGGTGACAATTACACGCAAAGGTCCCATGCGTTCACAGCTTATGCTTGAAAAAGGCAGACGGCATCAATGCCTGTATCAGACGCCTGCAGGCGACCTTATGATAGGAGTTTTCACAAAAACAATGAACAACTCCCTCACCAAAAACGGCGGAACGCTTGAGGTCAGTTACACGCTTGATTTCAACAATGACCTTGTGAGCGAAAACAAGTTTAAAATTACGGTTGAAGAAAAAGAAAAGTTTGAAAATGAGGTAGATTGATATGGATACATACGCACTTGCTGTACAACAGCTAAAAAAAGCAATTGAAAACGCTATTGAAAAAGCAATAACAAACGGTGAACTTCCCCAGGCGGAGGCCGCTCCGTTTATCATTGAAACACCCGCAGACAGAAGCCACGGCGACTTTGCAACAAATGCGGCAATGGCAGGCGCAAAGGCATTCCGTATGCCGCCTTTCAAAATTGCACAGGCTATCACATCAAACTTTGACCTTGAGGGTACAATGTTTGACCGCTTTGAAACAGCAGGTCCGGGATTCATCAACTTCTTCCTCGGCACTGGATTTTATTCGGCTGTAATCAGAGAAATCCTTGCCAATCCCGAGGCATACGGCAGAAGTGAATACGGCAGAGATGAAAAGGTTATGGTTGAGTTTGTATCAGCCAACCCGACAGGTCCTATGCACATGGGCAACGCAAGAGGCGGCGCTCTCGGTGACTGTCTTGCCGCTGTTCTTGACAAAGCGGGCTACAACGCATGGCGTGAATTTTATGTAAACGACGCCGGCAATCAGATTGAAAAATTCGGCTGTTCACTTGAAGCAAGATATCTTCAGATTTTCAAGGGCGATGAGATAGAGTTCCCCGAGGACGGCTATCAGGGCGAGGACATCAAAGACCTTGCAAAAGAATATGCTGACCTAAACGGCGACAGCCTTGTTAATGTAAGCGCAGAAGAACGCAAAAAGGCTCTTGTTGACTATGCACTTCCTAAGAACATCAAGAAGATGCAGGCTGATATGGAAAAATACAAGATTTTCTATGACAAGTGGTTCTTTGAAAGCGAGCTTCACAAGAGCGGTGCTGTTAAGGCTGTTGTTGACCTTCTCACAGAAAAAGGACTTACCTACGAAAAAGATGGTGCTGTTTGGTACAAGAACAAAGAGGTGCTCACACAGAAGCTTCTCAAAGAGGGCAAGTCACAGAAATACATTGACAACCTTGAATTAAAGGACGATGTTCTCATTCGTCAGAACGGCAACCCGACATATTTTACTGCTGACATCGCATACCACAAGAACAAATTTGACCGTGGATTCACAACTCTTATTGATGTTTGGGGAGCAGACCATCACGGTCATGTTATGAGAATGAAAGGCGCAATGGACGCTATCGGCTATGACGGTGACAAGCTCAATGTTGTTCTTATGCAGCTTGTTAAGCTTGTTAAGGACGGTGAGCTTGTAAGAATGAGCAAGCGTACCGGCAAGGCTATTCAGCTTGGCGATTTGCTTGACGAAGTGCCTGTTGACAGCGCAAGATTCCTCTTTAACACCAAAGAGGCTAACACACAGATGGACTTTGACCTTGACCTTGCAGTAAGTCAGGACAATCAGAACCCTGTTTATTATGTTCAATACGCACACGCAAGAATTTGCAGTATCTTCAAGTCGCTTGCAAAAGAGGGCATTTCTCCGAGAGAATGTACAGACGCAGAGCTTGCACTCCTCACAGCTCCCGAAGAAAAGGAACTCATCAATCATCTTGCATCATACACCAACGAAATCATCAGTGCGGCAAAGGATTATGATCCGACCAAGGTTACACGCTATGTAACACAGCTTGCAACACTTTTCCACAAATTCTACAACGCTTGCCGTGTTAAGGGCGAAGAAGAAGGTCTTATGCAGGCAAGACTTGCACTTTGCAACTGCGTAAGAGCCGTTATCAAAAATGTTCTTACAATGTTCAACATCTCTTGCCCCGAAAGCATGTAAACCGAGTACCTCGGCGCGTAGTTCGTGTAGATAGTTTTGTTAATGCGAAACTTATACTTCCCGAGCGTTACATTGTATATCTTGTGCTTTATTCAACCGAGTACCTCAGTGCGTAGTTCGTGTAGATAGTTTTATTAATGCGAAGCTTATATTTCCCGAGCGGAAGTTTACAAATTGAAATTTAAAAATTGAAAATGTAAAATGGATGTCGGGAAGACAGTTTGCATAATGCAAAACAATGTCTTCCCGACTGATTTTTATTTATATCCAATTGTCATGCCTTATGGGGGTTAAGCCCTATTAATAATACATATAATTCAAGGCATAATAAAGTCCCGAAGTACACACAATACCTCGGGACTTAATTATTATTACTGTGATTATGATTTAAAATCATTCAGTAACAAATTGCTGACCGACTTTTCCGCAACCATCAAGACCTGCAATATACTTTTGAATTGAAGTCGCATCCGTAACAGAAATAATACCGTCACTGTCAACATCTGCAACTGACTTACTGTCTGCTGTAAGTTCTTCAAGACCGACAATGTACTTCTGAATATCGGTAGCATCGATTACGGTAATATCACCGTCAATGTTCACATCACCGTAAACAAGAGCATTTTTTGTTTCATCCTCAACCGCAAAAGCGCTGAATACGCTTACTGCCATAAGAACAAACAATGTCGCAATACTAATAAGTTTTTTTGCCATACCAAAATCTCTCCTTAGAACAGTGCATTTTCAACCAATAATACACCGAAATTGAATTTGATAATCAACATTATATAAACATCGAACGAGAAAACAAGAATATACTTTTACTTCTCTTTGTTGTTTATAACCGTTCGGTTATCTTATAAGATATTCTATCACAAAGACAACTGTTCTGTCAATAGCAAATAAACAAAAAGATGATAAATTGTTTTATTATAAACAAATATGAGAATTGTATGAAGATAACAATTTAACAAATAACGAATAACAACAATGTGTTTTTATCACATTAATATCTTCTATACATACAATAAGGTTCACATCACACTAATTTATGTATCACAAATGCAATAGCAATACTGAATTTCGCTACTCTTATAACCGTTTAGTTATTATACGAAAATTTCATCGCAAAGAATGTTATTCTGTCAGTATAAATAAATAAAAAGGGTGATAAAATGCCTTATTATAAAAGGATAAGGGAATTGCGTGAGGATCACGATATGACGCAGAAAGATGTTGCAGAATACCTTGGTATGAAACAGCCACAGTATTTCAGATACGAAAACGGAAACCGTGATGTGCCGTCAGAGGTGCTTATTTCTCTTGCAAAGCTGTACAAGGTTTCAACCGACTACATTTTAGAATTAAAAAACAACACAAAATGATTTTTTCTGTATTCTGCATATAATTTAAAATTCTGCAAAAAATAAAACCACCTCACGGAAAGGTGGTTTTTATTTTGAGTTTTTACGACATTGATCATAACGAGGGCAACCGACAGAACGAAAATTATCCTGTTGAGTTGCCGTCACGAAACAGCAAAAAGGAGATTTCCCCTATTGTTGATGTTACGGAACACGAGGTTTATCCGCTTGAGTTTGCAAACTGTCACAGGACAAAGCCTCATTTTGACACAAACGGTGACATCACCGAGATTGTGACTACCGAAACAGAAGCTGAAACGGAAGAGCAAACCACTCACGAACAGCATAAGTAGGGACATACAAAAGCCTTGTGTCGGAGCTTACTGCTCCGACATTTCCTTTTATGCCGAGTTGCGAACAGATTATCCTCGCTCTGAGCTGATGAAAACCGTCCGTCACAATCGTAATATCTGTATTAAGGTTGTTGTTCTCAATAATTTTCATTGAATTTCTTATATTCTCGGTTGTGTTGGTTGACTTGTCCTCCATATAAAGTCTTGAAGAATCAATTTTTGACTCCGTCAGCACATTGTACATGCATTGTGCCTCACTCATAATCTCGTCACTGCCCTGTCCTCCGCTGAGAACGGCATTTGCGTTCGGAGAATCGTCAAGATATGATTTTGCGGCGTCAATTCTGCCACGCAAAATTACCGACGGTCCCCACGGCTTAACCTGAGCACCGAGGACAATTGCAGTTGAGTTTTCGGGCGGAGCCTGACAGGTTGCCCACACCATTGCAGAGGTGACAATCGCACCGTAAACGGCAAAAGCGATAAAGCCGATATTCACTACACGAAAAACTATTTTAGTAAACAAATGCTTAAAGCAAAATGCCTTTATTGCTCCGTGAACGGGCGGAATTAACACGCACAACAGCCACAGACACAAAAAAGTTCCTGCTATATTGCCCGGGTTGATAATTCCGTGAGTCATAGGGATTACGAAAAATCCGAGAAATACAACTGCCACGGCAATGCCGATTATGCGTAAAATTAACATCACCATTTTCAAAATATCACCCGACCTGTTAAATTTCTTTCATCTTATCAAACTCGTTATACATATTTTCAAGTGTTGACAAGCGGTCAATAAACGGAGTGTCAACAGCGCCCTCAAAGCACGATTCTTTTTTGCTTTTGAGAACCTCCATTGCAGATTTGTCGGGATTGTTGATTGTTCCGGCACCTGCAACACAACCGCCGGGGCAAGCCATACCCTCAAGCAGATAGCCGTTGTACTTGCCTGCCTTTGCCATACGCAAAAGCTTTACGCACTCGTCAAGTCCCTGTGCATTGGCAACCTTGACCTCTCTTTCGGGATCAAGCTTGTGAATTGCATTGACAACAGCCTTTGCAACACCGCCGCTTACGGCAAAGCCTCTGCCGTCTGCGCTTGAGAACGAAAGCGGTTTTTCGTCAACCTCAACAGCGTTAAAATCAACCTCTTTTGCGGCAAACATTCCCGCAACTTCTTCAAAAGTCAGCACAAAGTCGATATCACTTCGGATACTTCTGCGGCTTGCCTCAAGCTTTTTAGCGGCACATGGCCCGATAAACACAACTCTGCAATCGGGATAATGCTGTTTTGTAAGTCTGCCCGTGAGAACCATCGGAGTGAGTGCCATTGAAATGTACGGAGCGATATCGGGGAAAGTTTTCTTCGCCATAACGCTCCATGCCGGGCAACAGGAAGTCGCCATAAACGGCTGTTTTTCGGGAACTTCTTCCATAAAATCCTTTGCTTCTTCAACCGTGCAAAGGTCGGCACCAACCGCAACCTCGACAACATCGGTAAAGCCGAGAGCCTTAAAGGCATTTCTGATTTTATTTGACGGAAGTCCCTTGAACTGACCTGCAATTGCAGGTGCAACTGCGGCATAAACAGGAGTGCCGCTGTTGATTGCCATAATAGTCTGAAAAATCTGGCTTTTGTCAACAATTGCGCTGAACGGACAGCTTACAAGGCACATTCCGCACGAAACGCACTTGTTATAGTCAATATCTGCTCTGCCGTGTTCATCGCTGTGGATAGCTTTCATACCGCATGCGGCGGCACACGGACGCTCCTGCTTTATGATTGCATTGTACGGGCACGCACCCTGACATTTTCCGCACTTGATGCATTTTTCATCGTCAATATGCGATTTTCCGTGTACAATCGAGATTGCTCCCTTCGGGCAAACCTCTGTACACGGGTGTTCAAGACAGCCCTGACAGCCGTCTGTCACAACCACTCTTTTTTCGGCACACTTATGACAGGCGAATTTTATTATATTGATTAACGGCGGATCGTAAACCTTTTCGTCAATCATACTTTCTTCAACACCTGTTGATATAGGCGCTTGTTTTGAAACGGGCAAAAGCGGAAGTCCCATTGCAAGGCGAAGTCTTTCGCCGACAATGGCTCTTTCGAGAAATATACTTTCACGGTATGTTGAAATTTCACCCGGGATAATTTCATACGGAAGATTTTCAAATTTTGAATAATCTCCGCCCTCGTATGCAAACCTTGCAACCTCGGTGAAAATTTGATTACGGATTTTTGTCTTTGACGAATACAGTCCTCTCAAGGCACTCATCCTTTCACTGTGTGTATTTTATTTTCTATTCAATCATTCACTAAATTTAAATCGCAGCAACGCTCTGCCTTGCTTGCAATCTTGTACATAGGAGCGTTAGCTCCCCAGAGGTTCAATGGAACATTGAATCTCTGAATTGCAACATAATGTTGCAATTCGTACTTAGATTATACACTACACTACCCTTGTTTTCAACAGATACAGGCTTATTTTGCAAAAATTTTGCGATATTATTTACATAATATCAAACTTTATCCAGAGCGATTTTGTCACATTTATTGACTTTAAGTGAATATTGTTATAAAATGGTGTCATACTATCAAAAATTACGAGGTACAAACCTATGAAATGTCCTAATTGCGGTTTTGAAACCGAGTCTGCGTTTTGTCAGATGTGCGGAACGAAAATTTCCGAAGCTTTACATACACAGAATAATGAAACAACCGAAACTGAATACATCTCGCCTTTGCCGCAAACAGGCTTTGAACAGGCGGAGGGCTTTGCACCGCAGATTCAAAATGAAATGCCCGAACTTGAAATAAATCAGCCACCCATTCCCTACATTCCGCCGGCAGAACAGCCGATTGATAAAAAGAAAGCTTTTAAAATCGTGAAAATTGTTGCCGCCTGTGTGATTGGTGCGGTCATTATTGCAGGCATTGTAATCAATGTAACTGCGGCGGTATCGGGCAACAGCAAGTCAATTTTCGGCAACAGCTCCATTAGCGATTGGGTAAATCGCCCCGAAATGTACAGCGGGGATTATTAATTTCAATTGCACAATTGCACAATAATTGCCTTTTATCAACATTTTATAATACAGTAAAGTAAAATAATGTGCTAACTTAGTCATTTTTTGACACCTCACTTGATTTATGGTATAATTTCACTAATAAATTTTTGAGGTGAATAAAAAATGAAAAAATTCTTTTCTGTAGTGCTTGTTTCTGCAATGGTTGTTTTGACTGCGTTTACAGGTTGTTCGGAAAATGACACATCTAACGGCAGTTCACAAACAACAAGCAAAGCATCGGATGTTCAATCGTCTGCTGTTGCGGATAAGGCTGATTTTGATTCTGAAGAAGTTGAGAAAAATATTAAAATCACGCCATATATATATGATGATGTCTCAACACATTACTTTGTTGCTGTGTTGAAAAACAATTCAAATCAAGCTTGTACACTCACTATACATTTAGAGTTAATTGACAAAGACGATGATGTCATAGATACCGAAACTGAAACAATTAACGCTTTCGCACCCGGAACAGAGGTTGCAGTAAAGTTTAATCATGATAAAGATGATGAAGAGTTTGCCAGGTACGAATATACACTTTTACCCAAAGAACTTACCGACTATCAGTGTGTAACACAGGATCTTGATTGTAAAGTATCGACTGACACAGATAAAGCTACCATTTCTGTAACAAACACAGGCAACCTTGTTGCAAAATATGTTCAATACACAGCCTTGTTCTTCCAAGGTGATGAATTAGTTTATGCCGACAACGATTATGCTGTGGACAGTGACAACGAAATAAAAGCAGGTCAAACAGAAAAAGCAGAATCTTCATGTAATAAAAAATTTGATTCCGTAAAAGTATATCTTAACGGTTCGGCTTACTGATATAATCAGTAATTAAAATTTCATAAAAATAAAACGGTAGGAAAGGCATTGCAGTTTTGCAAATTGTCTTTCCTACCGTTTTTATGTTTAAGTTTAAAATAAATTATTCGGGTCTGCCGATTTTGCGGAAACGCTCATAGCGTGCATTCAAAAGCTCTTCGTCATCAAGGGCAAGATTCTTTTCAAATGTTCTTTTGATGAGCATTTTAAGGCTTTCAAACATAGCCTGATCGCCTGCCTTTGGCTGACGGATGATTCTCTCGATTACACCGAGGTCAAACAAATCCTGTGCGGTAAGCCTGAGAGCCTCTGCCGCATCAGCCGCCTTTGAGCTGTCTTTCCAGAGAATTGACGCACAACCCTCGGGAGAAATTACCGAATAAACGGAATTTTCAAGCATCCATACTTCATCGGAAACTGCAAGTGCAAGCGCACCGCCACTGCCGCCCTCACCGATAAGAACGGTAAGTACGGGAGTTTTGAGAGTCATCATTTCCATGAGGTTTTCGGCAATAGCCTGTCCCTGACCTCTTTCCTCCGCACCGATTCCGGGGTATGCACCGCTTGTATCAACAAGGCAAAGAACAGGTCGTCTGAACTTTTCAGCCTGTTTCATAAGTCTTAAAGCCTTGCGGTAGCCCTCGGGATGAGCCTGACCGAAGTTGCGTTCAACACGCTCTTTTGTATTTCTGCCCTTTTCAATTCCGATTACAGTAACAGGAGTGTCAAAGAGCATTGCAAGTCCTGCAACAACTGCTTTATCATCGGCATATCTGCGGTCACCGTGAAGCTCAATGAAGCTGTCACCGAACATATGGGCAATATAGTCAACCGAGGTCAGCTTGTTAGCATCTCTCGCCGCCATAACCTTTTCGTAAGCTGTCATTTTTAAGCCTCCTCACCGCTGTAACCGTGCAATTTAAGCAGTTTTACAAGTGTAGATTTCAAATTATTTCTGCTGACAACCGAATCAATAAAGCCCTTCTGAAGAACAAATTCCGAGGTTTGGAAGTCCTTGGGGAGCTTTTGACGGATTGTCTGCTCGATTACTCTCGGACCTGCAAAGGCAACAAGGCAATCGGGCTCGGCAAGAATAATGTCGCCCTCCATTGCAAACGATGCCGTAACACCGCCTGTTGTCGGGTCTGTAAGCACGGTGATGTAGAGATTGCCTGCGTCGCTGTGTCTTTTTACCGCACCGGAAGTTTTTGCCATTTGCATAAGCGAGAGGATACCCTCCTGCATTCTTGCACCGCCTGCGGCAGTACAAACAACAATCGGCATTGCATTTTCGGTTGCATATTCAAACGCACGGGTGATTTTTTCGCCCGTGATTACGCCCATACTTCCCATCATAAAGGTCGGATCCATAACGCAGAGAACGGTATCAATGCCGTTCATCTTACATTCTCCGCAGATAACAGACTCCTTAGCACCTGTTTTTCTCGCCTTTTCAAGCTTTTCGTCATATCCCGGAAAATCAAGAATATTATGGCTTGAAAGGTCTGCGTCAAACTCAACAAAGGTACCCTTGTCGGCAAGCATTTCAACTCTGTCTCGTCCGTTCATTCTGAAATGGTGATTGCACTTTGTGCAGACATGAAGATTTTCCTCCATATCCGTCGTAAGGAGCATAGTGTTGCATTTGGGGCATTTTATCCACATTTCTTCGGGAACGAAGGGAACATTTTTGCTCTCGCCCTCATCGGACTCAAGCTCATTCTTCGGTTTTCTGAAAGCAAACAAATCCATATCTTTTACTTCTTCCTGTCGGCGTGTTTCTCTTCAAACTCTGCCATAAAATCTGTTGTATATTCACCGCTCACAAACTGTTCGTCCGAGAGAATCTCGGCAAGAAGGTCACGGTTAATGTCAATTCCGTCAATGGTAAGCTCAGAAAGAGCCATTTTCATCTTTCTGATCGCCTCGGCACGGCTTCTTGCCTGAACAATCAGCTTGCCGATCATCGAATCATAGTACGGAGGAACAAAATAGTCCTGATAAATCGCCGTATCAAATCTTACAAATGCACCGCCCGGGGTGTGAAGTCTTGTAATTCTTCCGCAGCTCGGTCTGAATCCCTTTTCAGGATTTTCGGCATTGATTCGGCACTCAATTACATTGCCGTGTGTGAAGATGCTGTCCTGAGTGCGGGAAAGCTTTGCACCTGCGGCAATTCTTATCTGCCACTGAACAATATCAAGTCCTGTTACCATTTCCGTAACACCGTGTTCAACCTGAAGACGGGTGTTCATTTCCATAAAGTAGAAGTTGTTGTCCATATCAAGCAAAAATTCAACTGTGCCTGCATTGACATAGTTGACTGCCTTTGCCGCCTTAACAGCCGCAATCATCATCTCTTTACGGGTTTTCTCGTCAAGAGCGGGGCTTGGACTTTCTTCAATCATCTTCTGGTTCTTTCTCTGAACAGAGCATTCACGCTCACCCAAACAAACAATATTGCCGTATTTATCACACAAGAGCTGCATTTCAATGTGTTTTACAGGGTGAATGAATTTTTCTATGTAGCAGGCACCGTCACCAAATGCTGACTGCGCCTCGCTTGAAGCTGACAAAAATGCCTCTTCAAACTGCTCCATTGAATCAACGCGGCGAATACCCTTTCCGCCACCGCCCGAACGAGCCTTGATGAGAAGCGGAAAACCGATTTTTTCAGCTTCCTCTTTTGCCTGTTCAACGCTTTCAACAATATCGCAGCCGGGGGTTACGGGAACACCTGCGGCACGCATAGTCTTTCTTGCGTTGTCCTTGTCGCCCAAAAGCTTTATCATTTCGGATGAAGGACCGATAAAGTTGATGTTGCACTGTTCACAGAGCGAAACAAACTTGGCATTTTCGGACAAGAGTCCGTAGCCGGGATGAATAGCCTGAGCACCGCTTTCAACGGCAACGGTGAGAATTGCAGGCATATTGAGGTAGCTGTCGGCAACACGGTTACCGCCTACGCAGTAGCTTTCATCGGCAAGCTGAACATGCAGGGAGTCCTTGTCTGCCTCAGAATAAATTGCTACTGTGCTGATGCCCATTTCACGGCAGGCACGGATAATTCTTACTGCAATTTCGCCTCGGTTGGCAATCAGAATTTTTGAGAACATTTTTTCACTTCCAGTTATTTATCGCATTACGGCTGTCTGCACCCAAAACGGCACAGACAGCCTTTAAAATCACTTATTTTCAACAAGTGCAAACGAAAGCTCGGCACTTACACAGAGCTTGCCGTCAACATAACCCTTTGCGTCAATAAAGTAGAATGCACCTCTGCTCTTTGTGAGTGTGCAGACACTTTCAAGAGTGTCGCCCGGTTTCACGGGATTTCTGAACTTAACATTGTTCATCTTTGTAAAGTAAGGTGTGCAGTTCTTAACCTTGTCTGCAAGAAGGCAACAGCTTGCCTGTCCCATCATTTCGCAGAGAATAACACCCGGAACAACGGGGTTACCGGGAAAATGTCCCTGTAAAAAGAACTCGTCACCTTTGATTGTATATCTGCCCTTTGCCGTGTTTTCGTCAACACTTTCAGCCTCTTCAACAAGAAGCATATTGTCACGGTGCGGCAAAATCTTTTTAATTTCTTCCTGATTCATACTGTCCTCCGATTATTTAACCTTGAATAACGGCTGACCGTATTCAACAAGATCTCCGTCCTTAACAAGAACTTCAACAATTTCATAGTCGTCCTCAGCCTGAATTTCGTTCATGCACTTCATAGCCTCGATAATGCAAACGGTTGAGCCCTTGCTTACTTTCTTTCCGACAGGAGCAAAAGGAGCCTTGCCCGGTGCCGATGCGGCATAGAATACGCCGACAATCGGAGCGTTTACAGTCTTGGCGTCTTCCTCGGGAGCGGCAGACTGAGCCGCAGGAGCCTGTGGCTGAACAGGCGCAGGAGCAGGAACATCTGTGGCAGTCGGCTGATATGCCCCGATTGGAGATGCATTAAAAATCTGCTGTGCCGGATGTTCTTTTTCAAGATGAATCTTTGTACCGTCCTCTTTTTCAATTTCAAGAACGCTCAAAGAAGAATTTTCAAGAAGGGAAATATATTCCTTGATTTCTTCAATTTTATTCATAGTAATTCCCTCACTTAATATTTTTTAAATACAAGACAAGCGTCATGTCCGCCAAAGCCGAGGTTGGTTGAAGCGGCAACATTTACATCACGCTTAACTGCTTTGTTAGGTGTATAGTTAAGGTCAAGACCTTCATCGGGTTCGTCAAGGTTGATTGTCGGCGGAATAACACCGTCATTGAGAGCCATAACAGAAGCGATAGCCTCAATTGCACCTGTTGCGCCGAGAAGATGACCTGTCATTGATTTTGTTGAGCTGATATTTGCATCATAAGCCTTTTCACCGAGAGCCGTCTTGATAGCCATTGTTTCGGTAAGGTCGTTAAGATGTGTGCTTGTGCCGTGAGCATTGATGTAAAGCTGTGCGTCATCGGCAACATTTGCCTCCTCAAAAGCAATCTTAATTGCTCTTGCAAGACCTGCACCGTTAGGATCGGGAGCTGTAACATGATGTGCGTCACAAGTATTGCCGTAGCCTGAAAGCTCTGCATAAATCTTAGCACCTCTTGCAACTGCGTGCTCATACTCTTCAAGAACGAGCATGCCTGCGCCCTCTCCCATGATGAAACCGTCACGATTCTTGTCAAACGGACGGGATGCGTGCTTTGGATCATCATTTGTTGAAAGAGCTTTCATATTCTGGAAACCTGCAATTGTGAGAGGAGCAACAACTGCCTCTGCACCGCCTGCGATGATAGCATCAGCGTAGCCGTCCTTGATGCAGTGGAAAGCCTCACCGATTGAGTTTGTACCTGTTGCACAGGCGCTCATAACCGAAAGAGACGCACCTTTTGCGTTAAAACGGATTGCAACATTGCCTGTTGCGATATTACCAATCATCATCGGAATGAAGAAAGGAGAAACCTTTCTCGGGCCTCCGTTTTCCATGCCCACTGTATTCTTAACAAAGGTCTGCAAACCGCCGATACCTGCACCGATATAAACACCGAAACGGTTCTCGTCAATCTTGCCTATGATACCGCTGTCGTCAACAGCCTGCTGAGCCGCTGCGATCGCGTACTGTGTATATGGATCAAGCTTTCTTACTCCTTTTTTCTCAATATACTGTGTGGGATCAAAATCCTTGACTGTACCTGCGATGTGAACCTTGAGGTCACTTGTATCGAAAGCTGTGATTGTTTCGATACCGCAAACGCCGTCAACCATATTTTTCCACATTGTAGGCACATCGTTACCAATCGGTGAAATTGCGCCCATACCTGTTACAACTACTCTTCTGCTCATTATATCCTCCAAATCAATTACATTGCAAGTCCGCCGTCAACTCTGATAACCTCGCCTGTTACATAAGCGGCATCGTCAGAGCAGAGGAAAGCTACTACATCTGCAACATCATCGGGAGTACCGATACGCTTTGCAGGAATCTGTGCTTTCATTGCGTCCTTTACCTTATCGGGAAGTACACTTGTCATATCTGTTGCAATGTAACCCGGAGCAACTGCATTAGCCGTAACGCCTCTGCCTGCAAGTTCCTTTGCAACCGACTTTGTAAGACCGATAATACCGGCCTTTGACGCAGAATAGTTAGCCTGACCTGCGTTGCCGGTAAGACCGACAATTGACGCTGTGCTGCAGATTCTGCCATAACGCTTTTTCATAAAGTGCTTGTATGTATGCTTAATCATGTTAAATGTACCCTTGAGGTTTACATTGATTACAGCGTCAAAATCTTTTTCGTCCATATTTAAAACGAGCTTATCTCTTGTGATACCTGCGTTGTTTACAAGAATTTCGATACTGCCGAACTCCTCGATAACCTTATCGACGACCTTCTTTGACTCTTCAAAGTTTGAAACATCACAGAAATACTGCTCAACCTTTGTGCCGTACTGTGAAAGCTCTTCCTTGGCCTTAATGCCCTCGTTTTCGTCACCTACATAGAGAATTGCGATGTTAGCACCCTCTTTTGCAAGCTTTGTTGCGATTGCAAGACCGATACCTCTTGAGCCGCCTGTTACTACGGCTGTTTTATTTTCAAATCTCATTATATTATACCTCCGAACAGTATCAAAGTTCAAGTGCGTCAATATCAGCCGCAGTTTCAACCTTGAATGCCTTTACATCTCCGTTGATTCTCTTTACAAGACCCGTGAGAGTTTTGCCCACACCAACCTCAATAAAGGTGTCAACGCCGTCATTAATCATATTTTCAACAATAGTCTGCCATTTTACGGGATTCTCAACCTGTGCTTTGACAAGCGTTTTGAAATCGCCCGAATACGGCTGAGCCGTGTAATCGGAATAAATCTGAACCTTTGGCTGAGCAAAGTCAACATTTTCCATATACTTTCCGAGTCCCTCTGCGGCATCAGCCATAAAGGGAGAATGGAACGCACCGCTTACTGCAAGAAGTTTTGCCCTTCCGCCCTCTGCTTTAACTGCCTCGCAGAAAGCGTCGGCATTTTCACTTGTTGTTGCAACAACAGTCTGAGCCGGTGAGTTGTAGTTTACGGGATATGTTTTGTCAAACCTTGAGCAGATTTCTTCAACCTTTTCGGGAGTAAGCTTTAACACGGCTGCCATTGCACCGGGATTTTCCGTTGCGGCTTTGTCCATAAGCTCGCCTCTTTTGCAAACGAGTCTGAAAGCCTCTTCATCGGAAAGGATTCCCGAAAAAGCAAGTGCAGAAATCTCACCGAGTGAAAAGCCTGCTACGCAGTCGGGAGTGATACCCTTTTCAACAAGAGCTCTTGCGGCCGCAAGGTCGGCAGTAAAAATACACGGCTGTGTATTTACTGTCTTTGAAAGCTCCTCCATTGTACCCTCAAAGCACTGCTTTGAAGTGTTTTCTCTTATAGAATCAGCCATTTCGTAAACAGCCTTTGCGGCAGGTGAATTATCGTAAAGATCCTTGCCCATACCACTGTACTGTGCGCCCTGACCTGAAAAAATAAATGCTATTTTACCCATTTTGTTGCTCCGTTCAATACTTCTTCTGCCTGTGAGAACATCTCTTCAATCATTTCTCTTGCCGGCTGTTCCTTTTTAACCATACTTGCAACCTGTCCTGCAAGAACGGTACCCTGAGAAACATCGCCCTCTCTCACGGCTCTTCTGAGTCTGCCGAGTCCCATATTTTCAAGCTCCTCATCGGAAACATTAGCCGAATCGTACTCAGCCTTTGTATATTCACGGGTAAACGAGTTACGGATTGAACGAACAGGATGACCGAGTCTTTTACCTGTTACAACCGTGTCAATATCTCTTGCTTTGAGAATTTTGTTCTTATATTCCTGAGAGATAGTACATTCCTTTGCAACGAGAAATCTTGTGCCGACCTGAACGCCCTGAGCACCGAGCATAAATGCTGCGGCAATCTGTCTGCCGTCTGCAATACCGCCTGCGGCAATTACAGGTATATTTACTGCATCAACAACCTGAGGAACAAGAGCCATTGTTGTGAGATCACCGACATGACCGCCTGACTCGCCGCCCTCTGCGATAACGGCAAAAGCACCGTCTTTTTCCATTTTCCTTGCAAGCGCAACGCTCGGAACAACAGGAATAACCTTGATGCCTGCCTCAAGCCACTTTGCCATGTACTTACCGGGGTTGCCTGCACCTGTTGTGATGACCTTGATGCCCTCTTCAACTACAACATCGCTTACTTCCTCTGCAAACGGACTCATAAGCATGATGTTTACGCCGAAAATTTTATCGGTCATTGTTTTGCACTTTCTGATTTCCTCACGGAGCTGTTCGCCGTTGGAATTCATAGCTGCAATAATGCCGAGACCGCCTGCGTTTGAAACACCTGCGGCAAGCGATGCATCAGCCACCCAAGCCATGCCTCCCTGAAAAATAGGGAACTCAAGACCGAGCGACTGGTCAATGACAGTAGAAATCATATGTAATATCTCCTTTTCTGCATTTTTACTTGATTTTCAGAAACAGAAAATTTGCAAGATTTCATTATTTTGAAAAATTTACGGCAAATTCTGCACCTGATTCCATACTTTATGGCATATCAGTTTGATTTTACTCCAAAAGCACAGAAAAGTCAATATAAAAGCACAGAAAAGTCAATATATATGAAGAATTATCTTACCATTAAGCCTTTAACTGCAATAGTCCTCAAGAGCCCTCATAAGGTTTTCTTTCCCCTTTATTTCAATTCCTTTTTCAAGGTAAAGTGCGTCACCTTTCGGAAGATTTGATACTCTGCAGTCGGTTGTCAGATACGCTTTGTCCTCGCCTTTTTTGTACACTACAATATACCCTTTTTCGGCTTTTATGATGTAGTCGCCTTCCGTTGTACCGTTATTCTGCGATGACGAATAATTGCCTGTTGCAGAGGTGTTTTCCGCAGAATTCACGGGAGCAAAAAGCGAGCTTATCATCATACACGCAATCAGAATCACACCTGTTAATCCAACTATTTTTTTCATATTACAGCACTCTTTCCGTCAGTTTTTACCTTTATTTTTTCCCGAATCAACGGTTATATTCATCATTTTTATAAAATTCCAACCAAAAGGCCGCCTTAATTCTGCATATTTTTTAAGAGAAATTTGCATTAATATATTTATTTTTTTCTTTTCAGGTGATATAATAATCAAATGAGTATTTCTGCTTGTAATTTTGAACATATATGTTATTATATAATTTATGTATTACAGCCGGCGCACTGCGTTTGTGCAAATCACTCAGACAAATTACAAACCGACGGTTGTTAGTTTAACCGTAAATTGTGAATTGATAAAGGAGATAATATGCGAAACAAGCGTGAAACTGACATCAGTCAGTATAAGGATATTCAGCAAAATGAATTATCCGAAAAAGCTGACGGAGGTGCAAAAAGATTTTTCAGGGGGCTCGGCAAGTTTCTGATTACCGTTTGTTCGGTATGTCTGGTTGCCCTGCTTATTACGGGCATTTCACTTGCTGTCTACATTTTCACCATTGCGTCCGAGCCTACGGGCATCGACCTCAAGGCAAAGTCTATGAACCAGACAAGCCGAATATATATTCAGAATGAGGATACAAAGGAATTTAAGGAGTATCAGAAACTATACGATACCGAGAACAGAATCTGGGTTGACAATCAGGATATTCCTCAGGCAATGAAAGATGCGGTTGTCGCAATTGAGGACAAGCGTTTCTTTGACCACAACGGTGTTGACTGGGGCAGAACTCTTTCCGCCGTTGCAAATCTTGCAACCGGTTCGGACTCATACGGCGGTTCAACAATCACCCAACAGCTCATTAAGAATATTACAGATGATAACGAGGTTTCAATTACAAGAAAGCTTCGTGAAATCACAAAGGCTCTAAAGCTTGAACAGGAATATACAAAGGATCAGATTCTTGAAGCCTACCTCAATGTTGTAAACTTCGGCAATAACTGTCAGGGCGTTGAATCGGCGGCTCAGCTTTACTTTGGCAAGAGCATAAAGGACTGTTCAATTGCAGAATGTGCGGCAATTGCGGGAATTACACAAAACCCGTCAAGATGGAATCCGCTTGTTTTCCCCGAAAACAACAAGGAGCGCCGTGAAATCGTTCTCAATGAAATGTATGATCAGAAAAAAATTACCAAAGACGAATTTGATGCGGCTATGAAAGAAAGTGCCACAATGACATTTGTCGGCTGGCAGGCGTCCGATGACGATGACGACGATGACGAGGCAGATGTTCAGAACTGGTATATTGATCAGGTCTTTCGTGATCTTCAAAAGGACATTGCAGAATATTACAACATAAGCGAATCTGCGGCATCTTCAAAGCTTTACACAGAGGGACTTAAAATCTACTGTGCAATGGATGAAAATGCTCAAACCTACCTTGAAAATGCGGCACTCAATATTGATAAATCAAATGATTCCGACCTTCAGATTGCGTCAACAATTATGGGATATGACGGCAGAGTAATTGCAACAGTCGGTTCTTCAACAAAGAAAGAGGGCGCTCTCAGCTGGGACAGATCCTACAACTCCGTACTTCAGCCGGGTTCTTCAATCAAGCCTGTTGTTGTTTACCCTTATGCAATCGAATCAAAGAAGCTTTATTTCTCATCAATGGTTCTCGATGAACCGCTTGACAACTATCGTACAAATGAAAGCGGTCAACTTGTTTCGGGTCCTAACAACGCATACGGCTACTACAACGGCAATATGAGTCTTCCAGATGCAATCGAGTGGTCATCAAACGCAACAGCCGCTCAGACCATGGAGCTTATCGGCGGTCCGAGCGTTGCATATCAGCAGGTTATTACAAAAATGGGATTCAAGAATCTTACGGAACAGGATTCACAGAATACGGGTGCTCTTTCAATCGGCGGTATGAACGGCGGTGTTACAGTAAGAGAAATGGCGGCTGCTTACACATATCTCGGCAACGGCGGTCTTTACTACGAACCGTACACATACTACTATGTAACCGACTCAGAGGACAACATAATCATTGATAACCGTGACGCAGTTCCGAAACAGGCTTATTCAGCCGAAACAGCAGGAATCATGAACAGACTGCTTCACTACAATGTTACAAACAGTGCTCACACAAACGCACATTATGCTCAGATTTCAGGCTGGGACATTATCGGCAAAACAGGTACAACCGATGACGATAAGGATTCATGGTTCTGCGGATGTTCACCATATGCCGTAATGGCTACATGGTGCGGTTTTGATAAACCTGAAACCATTTCCTACAGCGGAAGAACAACGGCAACAAAATTCTTTGCAAATGTTATGGGCAAGTACCTTAAAGGCAAAGAAAACAAGGAATATAAAATATCCGATAACCTGATTGAGGCAACATATAATCCTACAACGGGACTTATTGTTTCAACAGATAATATTTCGGGACGATATGTGGGCTACTACACCGAGGACAATATGCCGAGTTCGGGAGGTTCATATTACAGCGGTAACTATGAATACGGCTCAGATGTCTCAGACTCCTCAAGCTACTACGATCCCAATTACGGCGGTGACAACAGCGGTAACTATTACGGCGGCGACACAAGCAACAGCGGAGGAGATAATTCAGGCGGCGACACCTCCGGCGGAGGAGATAATTCAGGCGGAGAACCTTCCGGCGGAGGAGATAATTCAGGCGGAGAACCTTCAGGCGGAGGGGAATCCTCAGGCGGAGGCGAAAGCTCCGGAGGCGGTGAATCGTCAGGCGGCGGTGAGGAAGCTCCCCCTGCCGCAGAATAAAATAACAGGTTAAAACCAAAAACTCGAAAGGAAAGGTTTTTAGATATGGTTTCAATAGCAATTATGGGTCACGGTGTTGTAGGTTCGGGCGTTGCCGAAATCTTTACAACACACAAACAGAAGCTTTATGCAAGCATCGGTGAAGAGGTTTATGTCAAGAAGATTCTTGACCTTCGTGAATTCCCCGACAGCCCGCTTGCAGACAGATTCACAAAAAACTTTGAAGATATCATCAACGACCTCGAAATAAGAGTTGTTGTTGAAGTTATGGGCGGTCTTAATCCTGCTTATGACTTTGTAAAGAGATGTCTTAAAGCAGGTAAGAGTGTTGTTACTTCAAACAAGGAGCTTGTTGCCGCTCACGGTGCAGAACTCCTTGAAATTTCAAAGGAAACAAACACAAACTTCCTCTTTGAAGCATCGGTAGGCGGCGGTATTCCGATTATCCGCCCGATGAGCCAGTGTCTTGTTGCAAACAATGTTGACGAGATTGCCGGTATTCTTAACGGTACAACAAACTTTATCCTTACAAAGATGATTGAAGACGGTATGCAGTTTGACGATGCGCTCAAGCTTGCTCAGGAGCTTGGCTTTGCCGAGAGAAATCCTGCCGCTGATATCGAAGGTCACGACGCTTGCCGTAAGATTTGTATTCTTGCATCTCTTGCATACGGAAAGCATGTTTATCCCGACTCTGTACATACAGAGGGCATTACAAAAATTACACTTGAAGATGTAAGATACGCTGAGGCTTTCCATTGCGTAATTAAACTTATCGGCAGTGTTAAGCGTCTTGCGGACGGCAAGATTGACATTATCGTTGCTCCTATGCTCGTTCCGAACAAGAGCCAGCTTGCTAACATTGACTATGAATTCAACGGCATTATGGTAAGAGGCGACTGCACAGGCGATGTAGTATTCTACGGCAAGGGTGCAGGCAAGCTTCCTACAGCAAGCGCAGTTGTAGCCGATGTAATCGACTGCTGCAAGCACCTCAAGACAAGAAAGTTCCTTTACTGGGCAGACGGCAACGGCAAAAATATTCTTCCTTGGGAGGAGTCAAGCCGTGCCATGTATGTTCGTGCAAACGGCAGTAATGTTGCAGAAAAGGCAGAAAAATTATTCGGTGAGGTAACAGTAATCAATAAGGCTGACGCACCTGCCGACGAAAAAGCATTTGTTGTCAAGGCTATGCCGTACAACGAATTTGCCGAGAAGATTGCTCAGCTTGAGGCTGACGGTGTTTCGGTACTTTCAAGTATCCGTGTGGCTGATTTATAATTTTACAGAGGGAGTATTAAGTACATGAGTTTGATAGTTCAGAAATTTGGCGGCAGCTCTGTTGCCAATGCCGAAAGAGTAATGAATGTTGCATCAATCGTAACAGACACTTACGCAAAGGGCAATGATGTTGTAGTTGTTGTATCCGCTCAGGGCGACACAACAGACGATCTCATTGAAAAGGCAAACGAAATCAATCCAAAGGCTTCAAAAAGAGAAAAGGATATGCTTCTTGCCGCAGGCGAGCAGATTTCTATTTCACTTCTTGCAATGGCAATCGAAAAGCTCGGTTACCACGCTGTTTCTCTTCTTGGCTGGCAGGCAGGTTTCAATACCACTTCTGCTCACACAAGCGCAAGAATCAGAAAAGTTGAGCCTGACAGAATTAAGAAAGAGCTTGACAAGAAGAACATTGTAATCGTTGCAGGCTTCCAGGGCATTTCAAAATACGGCGATATTACAACACTCGGCAGAGGCGGTTCAGACACAAGCGCCGTAGCTATTGCGGCTGCAATGCACGCTGATCTCTGTCAGATTTTCACCGATGTTGAGGGTGTTTACACAGCTGATCCGAGAAAGGTTAAGAACGCTAAGAAGCTTCAGGAAATCTCTTATGACGAAATGCTTGAGCTTGCTACACTCGGTGCTCAGGTTCTTAACAACCGTTCGGTTGAAATGGCTAAAAAATATAATATCGAGCTTGAAGTGCTTTCAAGTATGACAAAGGCTTCGGGTACAATTGTAAAGGAGAAAACTAAAATGGAAAAAATGTTAATCAGCGGTGTTGCTAAAGATACAGATGTTGCAAGAATTTCTGTTATGGGTGTTCCGAATATCCCCGGTCTTGCTTTTAAGATGTTCTCAAAGCTTTCTGCTAAAGATATCAATGTTGACATTATTCTTCAGTCAATCGGTCATGACGGCAAGAAGGACATCAGCTTTACAGTTGCCAAGAACAGAGGCGAAGAGGCTGTTGCTCTTATGAAAGAATACACAGAGAACCTCGGTGCAGAGGAAATTCTCTATGACGATAAGGTAGCTAAGATTTCAATCGTCGGCGCAGGTATGGAAAGCCACGCAGGTGTTGCTACAAAGATGTTCGAGGCTCTTTATGACGCTCAGGTCAACATCCAGATGATCAGCACAAGCGAAATCAAGGTTTCGGTTCTTATTGATTCAGCAGACGCTGACAAGGCTGTAAGCGCTATCCACAGCAAGTTCTTTGACTAATAGAAGAGCCGAGGTTCGCAGCCCTAAAATAACGACCGACGAGGACTAAGCCGTGAAAATTACGCAAGTAATTGAAACGGATTAGACGAGTGGAAGTTATTTTAGGAATAGCGGAGAACAACGAGGCTTGACATTAGAAGAGCCGAGGTTCGCAGCCCTAAAACTTTTTTATAATGCAAATGAAAATCCCTGTCCATAACGGACAGGGATTTTTTTGTATCGGCAAACAAGGTTTGACGATACTGATTTGACATTTATAAAAATTGTATGCAACATAAATTTTCTGTCTTTACTTGCGGGCGGATAATGACCTCCCGTCTGAAATATAGTCGCAATGCGTTGTGCATAAATGCACTTCCTTTTGCTCGTTATTTCAGACAGCGCTATGCTCCCTTTATCCGCCACAGGCGGCGGTCGCAAGGCTACCCCTACAGTTGACTGCACAAACAATCACAAAACTACGCTCGGACATGATTTGTTTTTGGCATTATAAAACCTGTCTTCACGAACGGGGTACGGCGATTCGCCGTTACTGCAAATAATAATAAATATGGTCGGGAACAATAAGATTTGCACTTAACAAAACTTTATTCCCGACCACAATTTTCAATTTTCCATTTTCAACTTTCAATTTTAAAAAATTTCCGTTCTGGCAAGATATGTTTTTGTTATATCATACTTTCTTCACGAACGAAAAATGCTTAATAATAGTAATATCCTGAACGGAAAAATTCGTCGAAGATACTGATACCGCAGACTGCAAGTATAATTGAAATAACTACCACAAGCACAACTCCGATAAGAGCCAGGATAAGAGCGGCTCTTGCATAGTTTTTGAGTGACTTCTTTGTTGATGAGCTGAACGCCCAGACAAAGAGCATAATGAGGTTTACAATCGGCAGACAGGTTAAAAGCATAACGCCAATCCAACCGCCTATGCTTACAGGCTGAGTATCCGGTGTACCGTATGGCGGTGCAACGGGCGGTACAGGCTGTGAGTTGTATGTCTGCTGATACTGCGTGTTGTACTGCTGATTATAGCCGTTGTTGTAGCTCTGATATTGGTTGCCGTACTTGCTTTGATTTGCGCCGTAACCATTGTTCGGTGAGTTTGTAAACTGCTGACCGTATGAAGTTTTGTTAGGCTGCGGTTGCTGATAATAAGTTTGATTTGGCTGACCGTACTGTTGAGAATACGGATTCTGCTGTGACTGACTGTCGGCAGTCGGCTGTGCGTTATCAACCTCAGGCTGTGCAGTCTGCACATTCTCGTAAGGGTTCTGCGCAGCATCTTCGGTTGAAGCATTTTCAACAGGCTGTGTTTCAGGCTCTGGAGTCTGCCCAACAGGTGTTCCGCAGTAAGTACAGAACATTGCTCCGTTGTCAATTTCGTGATTGCAATTTTTACATACCATATATAATCGCTCCTTGCATAATATTCTATAAATAGTATGCTACAATTTTACACTATTTGCCTTACAAAATCAACAACATTCCACGCAATAATTCAATAATATTACAAAAAGCGACAGTTTTACGGCTGTCGCTTTTTATTATACTCCCCTTTTCATAAGCTTGTGGGAAATTATTTTATTTTCTTTGAGTGACGCTTTTACATCTATAATACGCTGATTTGACGAGCCTCTGAACGCAAGGCTTATATCGTGAAGAGCCTCAACAAATTCACCGTCAACAAGCACATCAATCATTGAAAGCATTTCATCCGTACATTCACATCTTGCTCTGCTGTCGGAAAGAAGCTCCTTGTCAAACAAATAGCCTGAATAACACCAAATTGTTTTGTCGGAATATTTTTCTCTGACACGCTTTAAAAACGGCACTAAGGCTCTTTGATTTGAAGGTTCAAAGGGTTCTCCGCCAAGCAATGACAAGCCGTCAATATATGACGGTTCAAGCTCTTTGAGAATTTTATCCTCAACCTCTTTTGTAAAAGGTTCGCCGTAATCAAAACTCCATGTCTGCGGATTAAAGCAGTTTTTGCAATGATGCGTACAGCCGGATACAAAGAGCGATACTCTTACTCCCTCACCGTTTGCAATATCGCAGAGTTTAATTTCTCCGTAATTCATCAAAGGTGAAGCACCCTTTCCTCAATTTCCTGAGTTCTGCCCTGATTCCAGAACTGAGTTCCGATATATCCACAGGTTCTTCTTGCAACATTCATCTTATCCTGATCACGGTTGCCGCAGTTAGGACACTCCCACACAAGCTTGCCGTCATCGTGAACAATCTTGATTTCTCCGTCATATCCGCAAACCTGACAGTAGTCGCTCTTTGTGTTAAGCTCTGCATACATAATGTTATCGTAAATGAACTTGATAACCTGTAAAACAGCGGGAATGTTATCCTGCATATTCGGAACTTCAACATAGCTGATTGCACCGCCCGGTGACAAAGCCTGAAATTCGGATTCAAGCTTCAGCTTGCTGAATGCGTCAATATTCTCGGTAACATGAACATGATAGCTGTTAGTGATGTAGTTTTTATCTGTTACGCCCTTGATAATGCCGAAACGCTTTTGAAGACACTTTGCAAACTTATATGTTGTGCTTTCAAGAGGAGTGCCGTAGATGCTGTAATCGATGTTTTCCTCTTTTTTCCACTTTGCACAATAGTCGTTTAGCTTCTGCATAATTTTAAGACCAAGTTCTTTGCCCTCTTTTTCTGTGAGCTTTTTGCCGATAAGGCTGTAAACGCACTCCCAAAGACCTGCATAACCGAGTGAAAGCGTCGAATAACCTCCGTGGAGAAGCTTGTCAATCTTCTCACCCTTTTTAAGTCTTGCCAAAGCACCGTACTGCCACAAAATAGGAGCGGCATCCGAAAGAGTGCCTGTAAGACGCTCGTGACGGCACTGCAATGCTCTGTGGCAAAGTTCCATTCTCTCGTCAAAAATCTTCCAGAATTTATCAAGATCCTTGCCTGCGCTGAGTCCGATATCAATAAGATTTACAGTCACAACGCCCTGATTGAATCTGCCGTAATATTTCGGCTTGCCGTTTTCGTCAACATAAGGAGTAAGGAAGCTTCTGCAACCCATACAGGTAAAGCAATGACCCTCACCGTTTTTATCAATTTTGCTTTGGAGCATAACCTTCTCCGAGATATAGTCGGGAACCATTCTCTTTGCGGTACATTTTGCAGCAAGCTCCGTAAGATACCAATACTTGCTGTCCTCTGTTATGTTATCCTCCTCAAGCACATAAATAAGCTTTGGAAACGCAGGTGTAATCCACACACCCTTTTCATTTTTTACGCCCTTGTGGCGCTGTTTGAGAGTTTCTTCGATAATCATGGCGAGGTCGTGCTTTTCCTGCTCGTTTTTAGCCTCGTTAAGATACATAAACACGGTTACAAACGGAGCCTGACCGTTTGTTGTGAGCAAAGTAACAACCTGATACTGAATGGTCTGAACACCACGGTTTACTTCTTTGCGAAGTCTTTGCTCAACGATATCGTTGATTTTCTCTTCTGTGGGATGAACACCGAGTTCTTCGATTTCCGCAAGAGTTTCTCTGCGGATTTTCTCACGGGAAACCTGAACAAACGGTGCAAGATGAGCAAGGCTTATGCTCTGACCGCCGTACTGGTTACTTGCAACCTGTGCAATAATCTGAGTTGCAATGTTACACGCCGTTGAAAAGCTGTGCGGTCTTTCAATAAGCGTATCGCTGATAACGGTACCGTTCTGCAACATATCCTCAAGGTTTACAAGATCGCAGTTGTGCATATGCTGTGCAAAATAGTCCGAATCGTGGAAGTGAATAATACCTTCCTTATCAGCCTCAACAATATCAGCCGGCAAAAGCATTCTTCTTGTAAGGTCACGGCTGACCTCACCGGCCATATAGTCACGCTGAACGCTGTTTACAGTCGGGTTCTTGTTTGAATTTTCCTGCTTTACTTCTTCGTTGTTGCACTCAATAAGCGAAAGAATCCTGTTATCGGTAGTGTTTGCCTTACGAACAAGCGAGCGATTGTAGCGGTAACGCACATATCTTCTTGCGAGCTCAAACGCACCCTTTGCCATTAGCTGATCCTCAACCATATCCTGAATTTCTTCAACGGACACTGCTCTCCTGATTTTGTTGCACTTATATTCAACATAGTCGGCAACATCCTCAATCTGTTCGTCTGTAAGGAACTTGTGTTCCCCCGAACCGTTTGCTTTTTTAACGGCATTAATAATTTTTTCAATGTTAAAATCTTCTTCTGAGCCGTTACGCTTAATAATTCTCATAATCCTTCCCCTTTTTATTATTTTGCGGTACTTCCTTGGTAAAAATATCCTATATCTGTTAATCCGAATAAAAAAATAAATTTTTCAATAATGCCGTTTAAAAAATGCGTTATGTAATAAAATTGCAAGGAACCAAACTATCCCTGCAATGCAAGACCAATTATACAATAATTGCAATATAAATACTGTTGCACAGGCAACAATTATGTGATATACTATACTATATCTTGTGGCAAGACAAAAAACGCCACACATTATGGAGTGTTGCAAATGATAGAAGAAATAGGCGGTGCAAGGCTTAAAAAATCAGATTTCATCGGGATAAACGAGTGTTTTAAACCTATTGAAAGAGAGTATAAAAGGGGTGAAATCATAACTACATATTCACCCGAAAATGACACAATTTGCATCATAAAAGAAGGAACTGTTTATCTGACAACAGACAATGCCGAAAATCAGCGGAGAATTATTTCTTTTTATGAAAAGGGCGACATAATCGTCACCTGCATTGTACCCGAATCAGACAACAGAATTTTTTATCTGAGTGCCAAAACAAACTGCAAAATTGATTTCGTGAAATACTCAAAATTTACAGCCTGTTGTGAAAAGCATTGCAGTAAACACCAGCGGATTATAAGTGCATACATCAAAAAATCTCATAAAAAAAGTCTTGCTCACACAGACATTCTCTGTCAGCAGACGCTGAGGAGCAAGCTTTTGACTTTTTTTGAATACATTAAAACCGAAAAAGGAAAAAACACCTTTTATCTTCCTCTCCCTCTTTCCGACCTTGCAGATTACCTTTCTGTTGACCGAAGTGCAATGATGCGTGAAATAAAAAAGATGAATGAGGAAAATATTATAATCTCCGAAAAGCGAAAAATCACAGTCATTGAAGATTTGTCAGAATGACATATAACATATATATGTATAAAAAAACATAAAAAACAAAAAATATAAATGCGTGATTTCGCCGTTTTGAGCCTGCAAAAAACTTGCAGGCTTTTTTTGTACACAACGATTAATATTGTAGTATAAAAACACCTTGCAGTCAACACGCTAAAAGAATTATAGTCAAAATAATTAATTTGACTGATTTTGAATGTATATAATCAAAAACACCAATTTTAATTGCAAAAACGGTAAAATTATACTGTTTTTGAATAATGCTCGACACTTTTTTTGTTAGCTAATTTTGCTGTCTTTAAATTTTTCTGAATTTTTTTGACCGATTTTGCTTGACTTTTAAAAAACGGGTGTTATAATATAGTCAAGATAGTCAAAATAGTCAAGAGGTGAGGATAATGCTTACACAGGACAGGTATCGTGCAATACTTGATTTGCTCGAAGAAAAAAATTCGGTCACGGTGTCGGAATTAACAAAGTTGCTTGACTCATCCGAGTCAACAATAAGAAGAGATCTTTCCGCTCTTGATGAGATGGGAAAGCTCACAAAGGTTTTCGGCGGTGCAACTTCAATCACCAGAAACGAGGGCGTTTTTGAAGATGCGGTAAGCAATCGTGAAACCGTTATGAGCGATGAAAAAGATGCGGTTGCAGAATACTGTGCAAAGCTTATCAATGACTCTGACTTTGTTTATATTGACGCAGGAACAACAACATTAAAGCTTGTTGACCACATTACAAATACAAACGCAACATATGTTACAAACGGCATAACACACGCCAGAATGCTTATCCACAAGGGTATGCAGACATATATAGTAGGCGGAAAAATAAAACCGCTTACCGAGGCTGTTGTGGGTGCCGAAGCAATAAAAAGCATAAACTGCTTTAACTTTACAAAAGCTTTTATGGGAGCAAACGGAATTGACATCAGTTCGGGATTCACAACCCCCGACATTGAAGAAGGTCTTATAAAAGAAACGGCAATCAACAAATCTTATATGGCATTTGTTCTTGCAGACCATTCAAAATTTCGCAGGGTGTATTCCGTAACATTTGCCCCTCTGCAAAAATGTTGTATAATCACCGACAAACTGCCTACGCCGGACTTTTCGCAGGTAACGGTGATAAAGGAGGTAAAAAATGATTTACACCGTAACGCTTAATCCGTCAATTGACTACATTGTCAGACTTGATTCGCTTGTTCCGGGAATAACAAACCGAACAACCGCCGAAGAATATTACTACGGAGGTAAGGGAATCAATGTTTCATGCGTACTTGCAGAGCTTGACCTTGAAAGTACGGCATTCGGATTTGTTGCAGGCTTTACGGGTGACGCCATTGAAAAGGGTATTCGCAACGACAGGATTATCACCGACTTTATTAAGCTTGAAAGTGGAATTTCAAGAATCAACATAAAAATCAAAGCCGGCGTTGAAACAGAAATCAATTGTCAGGGACCTCACATAAGTGAAGGCGAACTTGAAAGGCTGTTTTCAAAAATTGACAGAATATCCGACGGCGACACAATCGTAATTGCAGGAAACATTCCGAATACGATGCCTGATGATGTTTATGAAAGAATCCTTGAAAGAATCAAGGGCAAGGATGTACGAATTGTAGTTGACGCAACAAAAAAACTTTTACTCAACGCACTCAAGTACAAGCCGTTCCTCATCAAGCCGAACAGACAGGAACTTTCCGAAATGTTCGGAGTTGAAATCAACACCGAGGATGATATTGAAAAGTATGCAAAAGAGCTGCAGAAACTCGGTGCAAAAAATGTTCTGATTTCACTCGGCGGTGACGGAGCAATGCTCATTGACGAATTTGGAAAAAGGCACAAAGCAGGAGTCCTCAAAGAGAAGGTAATTAACACAGTCGGTTCGGGAGACTCAATGGTAGCAGGCTTTGTGGCAGGATATGAAAAAACAAAAAGCTACCCCTATGCGCTGAAATTAGGCAGTGTGTGCGGAAATGCAACGGCATTTCTTGACGGACTTGCCACAAAAGAAAAAATAAATGAATTGCTTGCAAAATTCAATTAAAAAGGAGAGAAAAATATGCGTATCACAGATTTATTAAAAAAATCGGGTATTGCTCTCGGCGTTAAAGTTGCCGACAAGAGCGAAGCAATTGACAAACTTGTTTCATTACATGAAAAGTGCGGAAACCTCAAGGATGTTAAAGCCTACAAAGAGGGAATCCTCAAACGTGAAGAACTTGGCACAACAGCTGTAGGTATGGAGGTTGCAATTCCCCATGCCAAGAGTGAAGCTGTAAAAGCTCCCGCCCTCACGGCTATCACAGTTCCAGACGGTGTAGATTATGACTCGCCCGACGGTAAGCCCTGTAAGCTGCTCTTTATGATTGCCGCAACAACAGACGGTGATGTTCATCTTGAAGTTCTTGCAAGACTTATGCAGCTTTTGATGCATGAAGATTTTACCGCAAAGCTTAAAGCCGCAAAAACTCCGGAAGAATTCATCTCGATTATTGACGCACAAGAAAAAGAGAAGTTTCCCGATGAACCAAAGGCAGAAGTTCCTGCAAAGAAGGGTTACAGAGTTCTTGCTATCACAGCTTGTCCAACAGGTATTGCTCATACTTATATGGCGGCTGAATCACTCCAGAAAGCCGGCGACAGCCTTAACATTCCGATTAAGGTTGAAACAAACGGTTCGGGCGGTGCAAAGAATGTGCTTACCGAAGAAGAAATTGCAAATTGTGACGGTATCATCATTGCCGCTGACATCACAATAAATCTTGCCCGTTTTGACGGCAAGCCCGTTTTACAGTGTGCCGTTTCAGACGGTATTCATAAGCCGGAAGAGCTTATCAACAAGATTGTAAACAAAGAAGTTCCAGTATATCATCACAAAGGCGGTTCTGCAGATGCTCCAAAGAAGAGAGGCGGCGCTTACGGTCACCTTATGAACGGTGTATCACATATGCTCCCGTTCGTTGTAGCAGGCGGTATCTTCATTGCAATCGCATTCCTCATTGATATTGCATGCGGTGTTAACGCACAGGAGGTTGGCAGTGCATTCGGTACGGTAACTCCTGCAGCCGCATGGTTTAAGACACTCGGCGGTGTGGCATTTAACCTTATGGTTCCTATCCTTTCCGGCTTTATCGCAATGTCAATTGCAGACCGTCCCGGTCTTCTCGTTGGTCTTGTAGGCGGTTTCCTTGCAACATCAGGCGCAACCTTTATGGATCCTGCCGCTGCAGAAACAGTTCCGTCAGGCTTCCTCGGCGGCTTGCTCGCAGGTTTCGTAGGCGGTTACTTAATGCTTGCTATTGAAAAAATGTGCGATAAGATGCCTAAGGCTCTTGAGGGTATCAAGCCCGTTCTCATCTATCCGCTTCTCGGACTCGGCGGTATTCTCGTTGTAATGTGCGCAGTCAACCCGTTCATGGGTATGATTAACTCAGGTATGTCAAACGGCCTTAACGCTATTGCCTCTAACCCTGCAATGATGGTTCCGCTCTGTGCGCTCCTCGCAGGTATGATGTCTATCGACATGGGTGGTCCTTTCAACAAGGCAGCTTATGCATTCGCAACACTTAACCTTGCAAACGCAGACGATCAGGCATACATCATTATGGCAGCAGTTATGATCGGCGGTATGGTTCCTCCAATCGCAATCGCTCTTTCAAACACATTCTTCAAGAATCGTTGGACAAACGAAGAAAGAAAGAATGCTCCCGTAAACTATGTAATGGGACTTTCATTCATCACAGAAGGTGCAATTCCTTACGCAGCAGGTCATCCGCTTCAGGTTATCCCTTCATGTATCGTTGGTTCTGCAGTAGCAGGCGCACTTTCAGCTCTCTTTGGCTGTAAGCTTATGGCTCCTCACGGCGGTATCTTCGTATTCGCAACAATGCAGGGTACATGGTATTTCTACCTCCTTGCTCTTGCAATCGGTGCAGTAGTTTCAATGCTTATGCTTGCACTTCTCAAAAGACCGATTAAAAAATAATTAATTTGCTATTACCCGTTTTTTGAAATGTTTTGTTCCTCGGCACCGGTGTAAAAGCCGGTGCCACCCCTCAAAACTCAAAGGACTTTCACGACATTAGATTCAAAACTTCAAAACACAAATTTATTTTTTAAAGGAGATTTTATTATGGTATCAAAAGAACTCGTACTCACAAATGCACAGGGATTCCATATGCGTCCGGCATCGGTTTTTGCAACAGCTATGGGCAAATACAGCTGTGATGTAACAATCAAATTCAACGGCAATCAGTACAACGCAAAGAGCCTCCTCAACATTATTGCGGCTTGCATCAAGTGCGGCAGCGACATTGAGATTGTTTGCGACGGTGCTGACGAAAACGAGGCACTTGCAGAGGCAGTACAGCTCATTGAGAGCGGTCTTGGCGAATAATGGCCCCGACAGACCAGTTACAAGAGGTGAAGATTATGCTACACGGAACAGCCGCATCCGAGGGTATCGGAATCGGTAAGGTAATGCTTATTGAAGAACATTCGCTTGAATACACTCCACGAACAGTAACAGATACTGAGGCAGAGTCACAGCGTTTTAAGGCAGCAGTAGATGCTTTTTGCTACAATACTGAAAAACAGGCAGAAAATCTTCGCAGTTCAGCCGGTGAAAAAGAGGCAGAAATTCTTGCAGGTCACATTCAGATTATCAAAGATCCGTATCTCAGCGGTGAAATTGAAAAGCTGATTGCAGACGGTCAATGTGCGGAATCTGCTCTTGAGCATATGTGCGATATGTTTATTGCAATGTTCTCGGCAGCTGACGATGAGCTTACAAAACAGCGTGCGGCTGATGTCAGAGATATCAAGAGCGGTGTTCTCGGCATTCTTCTCGGAGTAAACGAAATTAAAGTAAGCGATGCGCCAAAAGGCACTGTGCTTGTTGCAAGGGAGCTTACTCCTTCTGTTACGGCAGGTATTGTAAAAGAAAACATAGCAGGCATTATTACTGAAACAGGCGGAACAACTTCCCACTCTGCAATTCTTGCAAGAGCGCTTGAGATTCCCGCCGTACTCAGTGTTGAGGGTGTCGCATCAAGCCTGAAAAACGGCGACACAGTTGTAGTTGACGGCAGTGAGGGTGCTGTAATTGTTAATCCGGATGATAACACAGTTGCAGAATACTCCAAAAAGCGTGACGCTTTTCTTGCAGAACGCAAAGAGCTTGAAAATTACAGGGGACGAGAAACAAAATCCGCAAGCGGAGAAGCTTATGAACTTTTCTGCAACATAGGAAAACCCGAAGACGCTGTCAAGGCAGTTGATGCAGACGGCGAGGGTGTCGGACTTTTCAGAACAGAGTTTCTGTTCATGGACAGAACTTCAATTCCGACAGAGGACGAACAGTTTGAGGCCTACAAAAAGGCGGCTCTTATCTTAAAGGGCAAGTCGCTGATTATCAGAACACTTGATATCGGCGGTGACAAGGACATTCCGTACCTTGGACTTGAAAAAGAAGAAAATCCGTTCATGGGATTCCGTGCAATCAGATATTGCCTTAAAAACCGTGAACTTTTCAAATCACAGATTAAAGCCATTTTGCGTGCAAGCGCATTCGGTGACGTCAAGATTATGTTCCCGCTCATCACAACTATGGATGAACTTCGTGAGGGCAAAAAGCTTGTTGCAGAATGCAAAGCCGATTTACGCAATATGGGCATAAATTTCAACGAAAACATTCAGGTTGGTGTTATGGTTGAAACAGCGTCTGCGGCAGTTATCGCAGATATGCTTGCAAAAGAGGCAGACTTCTTCAGCATCGGCACAAATGACCTCACAGGCTACACAATGGCTTGTGACAGAGGCAACAACGATGTGTCTTACCTCTACTCTCCCCTTCAGCCAAGCGTTCTCAGAATGATTAAACGCACAATTGAGTGCGGTGTTCAGAACGGCATTTCAGTCGGAATGTGCGGTGAGGCTGCCGCAAACAAGCTGATGATTCCGTTGCTTATTTCATTCGGACTCACAGAATTCAGCGTTTCCGCTCCGTCAGTTCTCAATGTGAGAAAAATAATTTCCACATGGACAAAAGAAGAGGCAGACAAAGTTACTGCAAAGGTGCTTGAAATGAGTACACAGCAGGAAATTGTCGAATACCTCAAATCGGTTGTGTAAAACAACCAAGTTAATATGCGTTAATCTCAGTTAAATAATTTGCAAACACGATTAATCCCCGTCAGAATTTCTGACGGGGATTTGTCTTTTGGTATATTAATTAGTTTTTTCTCTGCATACTATCCCTTTTTGAAAAGACGCAACCGCAGTAGTTTTGGCGGTAGAGGTCATATTCTTTTGAAAGGATGATTGAACGCTTGTAGCCTTCACGCTTTTTGAAGTCGCTGTACAGCCACGGGACATCGTACTGCTCGGCAAGCTCCGCACCGATTGAATTAAGCAACTGCGCATTTTTCAGCGGACTGATAGTCAGTGTGGTTGTAAAATAATCAAAGCCGTGTTCCTTTGCGTAGCGTGCAGAGGATTCAAGTCGCAGTCTGAAACATTTTTCACACCGCTTTCCGCCCTCGGGTTCATTTTCAAGGCCTTTGACATACTCAAAGTAATCCTTTGGCAGATATTCGCCCTCGACCACCTTTACAGGATGTTCAAACGGCATAAGCGACACAAGACGCTTTTCTTCGCTCAGGCGGTAATTATACTCATCCGCAATCGAAATATTCGGATTGTAAAAATAGACCGTGATATCAAAATATTTTGAAAGATACTCAAGGCAGTATGACGAACACGGGGCGCAACACACATGCAAAAGCAGCTTAGGGACTTTTCCCTCCCCCGTTATTTTTTCAATCACCCTGTCGAGTTCTTTCTGATAGTTTATCTTGTTCATACTATTATATAAATTTGCAAATGTAATCAAAAAGTTCTTCGGTTGTGTCTGCAACAAACGGCGCACCTGCGTTCATAAGCTCGTTTTTTCCTCTGAATCCCCATGAAACACCTGCCATTTTTACACCTGCATTGTTTGCCGTAAACACATCGACATCGCTGTCACCGACATAGAAACATTCTTCGGGAGTTACGCCGCTCATATCGAGGAGTGCAAGCAGAGCATCAGGCTCGGGCTTTGTCTTGTACTGTGGTTTCTGCCCCCATGCCTGAGTAAACTTGTGATTTGGGAATGCTTTTTTTAGCATTTTATCAACAAATTCATCCGGCTTGTTTGAAAGCACACCTGTTTTTACACCCTTTTTTGCAAGCTTTTCAAGCATTTCGGCACAACCGTCATATGCGGCAGTGTGGTCGTTGCAATGAACGGCATAGTGTCTGTCGTAATCAGCCTTGACCTTTTCAAAAAGCTCGTGGTCGGTCCGCGCATCTCCCATCGCCCTTCTGATGAGCATTTCTCTGCCGTTTCCGACATATGTTTTATAATTTTCAACCGGCTTTTCTTCAAGACCGTTAAGCTTCAGACCGTAGTTCACACTTATAGCAAGATCGGTAAGCGAATTCATAAGCGTGCCGTCAAGATCAAATACTACCATTTTTACCATAAATATCACCTTAGTTTAATCCTTTTTCCTGTTCAAAGAGTATTGCTCTGCATGGTGCCGCCTCAACTCCGCCGAGCTTTATCGGAAACGCACACAAATCATATTCGCCGTCAGCCACTCCCGAAAGATTGAGATTTTCGAGAACTGCAATATCCGCTCTGCCAAGTTCAAGATGTGTTTTAACTTCATCAAACGGAGGTGCGATTGACTCGGCATCCGTACCGACAAGCACCACCCTGCTTTGTGCAAGCACAATTGCGGCAGAATGTGAAAGGTATGTTTTGCCGTTTCCACGAAAGAGTATGCGTTTTCGGCAATACGGCAACAGCTTGTCCATATCTTCGCCTGTCAGCACACCCTTAACCGTTATTACGGTGCATTTTCCGTAGAAAGTGTTGAGCCTTAAATCGGTTATTCCCTTGCCGTCAGGGCAAAAGTGGAGAGGAGCGTCAATATGCGTGCCTGCATGAACGCACATAGAAATCTGCGAAAGATTGCACTCGTCATCTTCATCAATACTTCTCAGCGGAGTCACAACAGTTTCGGGATCACCCGGATATGTTTCGGTTGTAAGAGTGTCTTTCGAAATATCATGAATATACATACATTCTTCGCCTCTTTTCTTTTTGAACATTTTTAATTCACGCAGAGCATCAGCTCCTCGGAGTCTAAGTAAAATATAACTCTGCTTAAATTCAGAACGAACCCACCGTATGAGTAAAGCGGAACATCTGCACTATGATTATATCACATATTACTGCACTTTGCACCTTTATCGGCAAAATTTCCTTGTTTTACGGCAAAAAATAACCCCACAGGAAAATCCTGTGGGGTAAATTGCAATTGTGAATTTAATCAACAGCGATTAATTATTCAACAGTAATCGGTAAACCGACATTGCCTGTTTCGTAACCGCCAACGACGTACTTCTGAACGAGAGTAGCATCCTTGATTGAGATTCTGCCATCCTCGTTAGCATCACATGCCTTGAATGCGTTTGCATCATCAGCAGCAATACTCATAAGGTTGATAGCAATCTTCTGAATTGTTGTAGCATCTACAACTGTAATTGAGTAGTCACCGTCAGCATCGCCGAGAAGCGGAACACGGTTACCGTCAATCTTAATATTAGCCTTAGCACCTGAGCGTGACGGATAATCAAAGTTTGTAAGATCAAGTGTGATTGTTACATCAACGAGTGAATCTTCCGGATAACCGGCAGAAACTGTGTTAAGGAGCATATTTTCACCATTAAATGTAAGGTCAAAATCCTTGCCTATAGCAGCTGCGCTCTGCACAGAAAGGCCCCAGTTAGCAGCCCAATCGTCGTTAACTGCAAACTTGAACTGGTATGCAGCGTCAGCAGACTCGATACCTGTGTATGTAATCTGATAAACCTTGTCAGCAATCTTAGTCATGTGGTTAACTTCAGCGTCAACACCCCATGCTACACCGTTAAGCCAGCTGTTTTCGCCGTTACCAACAACTGTAATGCTGTTGATTTCAAGGTCTGTAACCATTTTAACACCGTCACCTGTTACAGCAATCTCGTTTGTAGCAGGATTGAAAGTTACAGTTACATCGCAAGCACTTTCTACATCGAAAGTTACATTGTTGTCTGTACCGTCAAAACCAATCCACTTCTGCTCGTCGCCTGTGTTTGCAACAACCTTGAACTGATAGCTTTTGCCCACCGGAACAGCTGTAAATGTCTTTGTATAAACATCGCCGCTCTTTGTCATTACATTTTCGGGAGCGAGTGCAGGAGAACCCTGCCATTCATAACCTGTGAGTGACTCAACACCTGCTACAACATACTGTGTTGCATCAGCAGGCTCTGTTGCAGGTTCTGTAGTGGGCTCTGTTGTGGGTTCAACAGTTGTAGGCTCAACAGTTGTAGGCTCAACAGTTGTAGGTTCTTCTGTTGCAGGAGCTGTTGTACCTGAAGGATCAATACCGAGAAGTGTAGCTACTGTTGTAAGCGGAGCACACTCGGGATAAGCTGCAGGATCAGCAAGCTGTTCTGCATACATTTCAGCGTAAGCGTTGTAAACATCCATTGGCTGAGCCTCAACCTGTGCGCAAATGTCAGCTACAGTTTCGGGAGTGTAGTTTTTAGCATTCTTAACAGCCCAGTTGAAAAGAGCCTGTGCAACCATTTCTGCTCTTGAAAGGTAAATCGGGAATCTGCCCTCAGTTACATGACCGAGTGATGTGATTGCAGCCTTTGGACCGTAGTTATCGCTGTTCTTCTTCCATGTTGCAGCAAAGTCACGCTTTGATGAATCTTCGGTATTCTCAACTGTACCGCCTGTGAGGTAAATTGTGTCGCCGAGACAAGGCTTACCGAGTGTTACATTACAGGTCTGGTGACTCTGTGATTTAGTATCAATTGTTGAGAAAATTACAGCATAGTCAGCGTTGTCTTTAAGACCGCCGTGATTTGTGCCGTCAGCTGACTTCAATTTTGCAGTATCGAAGTAGTAAAGACCTGTAGCAGAATCCTGCTTACATTTCTCTGCCTTACCCTGCCAAGATGTTTCAGGTAAATCATCGCCTGCTACAGCGTAAAGGTGACAGTATACTGTCTTTGTTGTTCCCCAATCTGCAGGGAGATTAGATGCGTCAAAATAGATTTTTGTGTCGGTTTCTTCAGCTGATGCAGAGAATATGGTCAAGCCTGAAAAACAGGATACAGCCATAAGAACTGCAAGCACCAAACTGAGAACCTTGGATGATTTTTTCATCGCTAATTCCTCCTTTTTTGTTACTCAAATTTCGAGTAATTACATTATATATCAAAATGTTCAGATTTACAAGTGGTTTTTGGCAAGTTTGTGAATTTTTTCTAATTATTGTTTTAAACCTATTGTTATCCGCTAACATTTGGTGTTTTTACTTGACAACAGTTGCAAATAATTGTATTATTTTAATGGTTATTTTTATCTATCTTTTAAGAGAGGTTAAGTTATGGAAAACAGCAAAAAAACCATGGATAAAATCGTTGCCCTGTGTAAAAACAGAGGCTTTGTTTACCCAGGCTCCGAAATTTACGGCGGTCTTGCAAACACATGGGATTACGGTCCGCTCGGTGTTGCACTTAAAAACAATATCAAAAACGCATGGCTCAAAAAGTTTGTTCAGCAGAACAAATATAATGTAGGTCTTGACTCTGCAATTCTTATGAACCCGCAGACATGGGTTGCATCAGGTCATCTCGGCGGTTTCTCTGATCCGCTTATGGATTGTAAGGAATGTAAAACCCGTCACCGTGCCGACAACCTTATTGAAGATTTTGACGGCACAAATGTTGCAGGCTGGACAAATGAAGAAATGATGAATTACATCAAGGAAAAAGAGATTCCTTGTCCTAACTGCGGCAAGCACAACTTTACCGACATTCGTCAGTTCAACCTTATGTTCAAAACATTCCAGGGCGTTACAGAGGACAGCAAGAATGAAATTTATCTTCGTCCGGAAACTGCTCAGGGCATTTTCGTGAACTTCTCTAACATTCAGAGAACAAGCCGTAAGAAAGTTCCTTTCGGTGTTGCACAAATCGGTAAATCTTTCAGAAACGAAATCACACCCGGTAACTTTATTTTCCGTGTTCGTGAGTTTGAGCAGATGGAGCTTGAATTCTTCTGCAAGCCGGGCACTGACCTTGAATGGTTTGAATACTGGAGAGGTTTCTGCCGTGACTGGCTCTATTCTCTCAATATTAAGGAAGAAAATCTCCGTCTTCGTGACCATGCAAAAGAGGAGCTTTGTTTCTATTCAAAGGCAACAACAGACTTTGAATATCTCTTCCCGTTCGGTTGGGGCGAGCTTTGGGGCGTTGCCGACAGAACAGACTATGACCTTACACAGCACAGCAAAACAAGCGGTAAGACACTTGAGTATTTTGATCCGACAACAAACGAGAAGTACATCCCGTATGTTATTGAGCCGTCACTCGGTGTTGAGCGTCTTTTCCTTGCTCTTGTTGTTGAGGCTTATGACGAAGAAGTTATTGACGAAAAGGATACACGAGTTGTGTTAAGACTTCACCCGACACTTGCTCCGTACAAGGCTTGCGTTCTTCCGCTTTCAAAGAAGCTCAACGAGCAGGCAGGCAAGGTTTATGAACAGCTTTCAGCCGACTTTATGACTGATTATGATGACGCAGGCTCAATCGGCAAGCGTTACAGAAGACAGGATGAAATCGGTACTCCGTTCTGTATCACATATGACTTTGAGTCTGTTGACGACGGTTGTGTAACGGTTCGTGACCGTGACACTATGCAGCAGGAAAGAGTTGCAATTGACAAGCTCAACGATTATATCGCTGAAAAGATTAAGTTCTGATTTAATTATATTATGCAGTAAAGGGACATTTCGTTTGGAATGTCCCTTTTTTATTGCGTATTGTATTCACCGGATGCCGAAAAATTTTCTATCAAGATTGAATTTATAAATGGCACAAATTAGTAGCGGCGAACCTTGTTCGCCATTCAATTCGTGTCTAAACACGAATTGAATAAATGTCAAACTAATTTTAATATAAAAATCAGTTAAAACAAATAATCTGTATTTGTTTGTTTTGGTTTTACTACCAAAACAAATGGCGAACAAGGTTCGCCGCTACAGTATGACAGTTATTTTTTGTCATTTATACAATCTGTCTTATCACAAATATTGTGCCGTTACCCCTACTGATTTGTGCAAACAATTGCAATGTCACGCTCGGGCATAATACGCTTTTTAATACTGCACACTATCTTCACGAACAGGGAACGGCTGCTCGCCGTATAAGAACAGCGGATAACCTTAAAATTCGGGTTATCCGCTGTGTGTTTTATTCAATATAATAATCTGAATTCAGTAAAATTACTTTGAGAGGTTTGTGAGAACCTTTTTGATTCTCTCAACAGCCTCAATCGTGTTTTCTCTGTCACCGAATGATGTAAGACGGAAGTAGCCTGCGCCGTTTTCGCCAAAGCCCTCACCGGGAGTACCTACAACATTTGCCTCGTTGAGGAGGAGGTCAAAGAATTCCCAACTGCCCATATTGTTCGGACACTTGAGCCAGATGTAAGGTGAGTTCTTACCGCCTGTGTAGTAGATGCCGAGTTCATCAAGAGCAGATGCGATAATTCTTGCATTTTCCTGATAGTAAGAAATGTTCTCCTTGATCTGCTTCTGACCTTCTTCGCTGAATACGGCGGCAGCAGCACACTGAACAGGCCATGAAACACCGTTGAACTTTGTTGCCTGACGGCGGTACCATGTTGCATAGATATTGTGACCGTCACGCTCAAGCTCCTTAGGAATTACCGTGTAACCGCATCTTGTACCTGTGAAGCCTGCTGTCTTTGAAAGTGAGCACATTTCAATTGCGCACTTTCTTGCACCTTCGATTGCAAAAATTGAACGAGGAAGATCCTCTGTGATGAATGCCTCATACGCTGAATCGTAGAGGATTATTGCATCGTTTTTGAGAGCATAGTCAACCCACGCTTTGAGCTGTTCGGCATTGTATGCAGAACCTGTCGGGTTGTTAGGTGAGCAAAGGTAGATGATGTCTGCCTTTACATTTTCATCGGGGAGAGCGGCAAAGCTGTTTGCCTCATTTGATGCGGCATAAACAATCTCTCTGCCTGCCATAATGTTTGAGTCAACATATACGGGGTAAACAGGATCGGTTACGAGAACAATATTATCCTTTGAGAAGATGTCGCCTATGTTACCGCAGTCAGACTTTGCACCGTCTGATACAAAGATTTCGTCAGCGCCTACTGCAACACCAAAGCTCTTGTAATAATCTGAAATAGCCTGTCTGAGAAACTCGTAGCCCTCATAATCGGGATAGCCCTTGAAGGTTTCCTTGTGAGCAAGATCCTCTGCACCCTTTTTCATTGCCTCAACAACAACAGGAGCAAGCGGAAGGGTTACATCACCGATACCAAGCTTGATAACCTTTTTATCGGGATGAGCCGCAATATATGCATTTGTCTTTTTTGCAACATCTGCAAAAAGATAGTTAGGAACGAGATTGTCAAAATTTCTGTTAATCTTCATTAAAATCAGTCCTTTAAATCTGAAAGTTAAGTGGAAAAATCAATTACTTTTCAAGTGATGCCTTAATAAATTCTCTGAAAAGCGGATGAGCACGGTTCGGGCGTGACTTGAACTCGGGGTGATACTGAACAGCAACAAAGAAACGGTTGTCGGGAACTTCAACAGCCTCAACAAGAAGTCCGTTAGGCGAAGTACCTGTAATCTTCATGCCTGCATTTTCAATTTTCTCTCTGAAATCGTTATTAAACTCATAACGATGACGGTGACGCTCTGAAATTTCATGCTGACCGTAAGCCTTAGCCATAAGCGAATCGGGCTTGATAACACACGGATATGCACCAAGACGCATTGTGCCGCCCATATTCTCAATGCCTTCCTGTTCAGGCATAAGGTCAATAACATTATGCTTGCCATCGGGTGTAAACTCACCGCTGTTGGCATCAGCATAGCCGAGAACATCTCTTGCGTATTCGATTACTGCAGTCTGCATACCGAGGCAGATTCCGAGATACGGAATATCATGCTCACGGGCATATTTTGCAGCCATAAGCTTACCTTCGATACCCCTGTTACCGAAGCCGCCCGGAACGAGGATACCGTCAACATCACCGAGAAGCTCGTCAACCTTGTACTTTGTGAGAAGCTCGCAGTCAACCCACTTGATTTCAACATCGGCGGAATTTTCATAGCCGCCGTGACGAAGTGCCTCTGCAACAGAAAGATATGCGTCATGGAGAGCAACATACTTACCGCAAAGAGCAATTGTACATTTCTTTGTACGGTTGTTGATACGGCTAAGCATTTCTTCCCACTCGGAAAGGTCGGGCTTTTTGTCTGTTACAATATTGAGTTCACGACATACAACATTTGAGAAATTACTCTTTTCAAGCATAAGAGGTGCCTGATAAAGCGTTGGGAGAGTAATATTTTCGATTACACAATCCGGCTTTACATTGCAGAAAAGTGCAATCTTGTTGAAAATGCTCTCCTCAAGAGGTTCGTCACAACGAAGAACGATGATATCGGGATTGATACCGAGTGAACGAAGCTCCTTTACAGAATGCTGTGTCGGCTTCGATTTGTGTTCCTCACTGCCCTTGATATAGGGAACGAGAGTTACATGAATAAAGATGCTGTTCTCTCTGCCGACTTCAAGAGATACCTGACGGATAGCCTCAAGGAACGGCTGGCTTTCGATATCGCCCACCGTACCGCCGATTTCCGTAATTACAACATCGGCATTGGTCTTTTCACCTACATTGTAGATAAAAGACTTAATTTCATTTGTGATGTGAGGAATTACCTGAACTGTCTTACCGAGGTAGTCGCCGTGACGCTCCTTTTCAAGAACATTTGAGTAAACCTTACCTGTTGTGAGGTTTGAATACTTGTTAAGGTCCTCATCAATAAAACGCTCATAATGGCCGAGGTCGAGGTCGGTTTCTGCACCGTCCTCCGTTACATATACCTCGCCGTGCTGATACGGGCTCATTGTACCCGGATCGACATTGATATACGGGTCAAGCTTTTGAGCAACAATCTTGAGTCCTCTTGCCTTTAAAAGTCTGCCGAGAGATGCGGCTGTTATACCCTTGCCAAGACCGGATACGACACCGCCTGTTACAAATATATATTTTTTATTTTTCTTATGTTCGGTTATCTCCACGATTACACCTCAACTTCGCCTTCAAATACTTTTTCCGCATTACCTGTCATATATACCGTTTCATCAGTATAGTTGATAATAAGATCGCCGCCCTTGAGCTTAATCTTGATGTCTTCGCCCTTTTTGCAGAAACCGTTTTCACAAGCGGCAACCGCAACGGCACAAGCACCTGTACCGCAAGCCCATGTTTCGCCTGAGCCACGCTCCCACACTCTCATCTTGATTGTATGGTCATCGAGAACTGTTACAAATTCTGTATTCACTCTTTCAGGGAAGAGCTTATCGTTTTCAAACTCCGGTCCTACGGTTTCAATGTCAAGATTATCAATATCGTCCATGAATACCACGCAGTGTGGGTTGCCCATCGATACGCAGGTGATGTTATAGTTCTTGCCTGCAATTTCAACAGGTCTGTCAACAACCTTGTCACCGTCGAGGACAACAGGAATTTCCTTCGGATCAAGAATAGCCTTGCCCATATCAACTCTGAGGCGGTTAACCTTTCCGCCTGAAGTATAAGCCTTGAGTTTCTTGATACCGCTGAGTGTTTCAATTGTAATTTCGTCTTTTTCGTTGATATCAACCATACCGTGGTCATAGAGGAACTTACCTACGCAACGGATACCGTTACCGCACATCTTACCCTCTGAACCGTCAAGGTTGTACATTTTCATCTTTGCATCTGCAACCTTTGAAGGGCAAACAAGAATAATACCGTCGCCGCCGATACCGAAATGTCTGTCGGAAAGTCTTACAGCAAGCGCCTCGGGGTTGCTGATTTCCTGATCAAAAGTGCTGCAATAGATATAGTCATTGCCTATACCCTGCATCTTAGTGAATTTTAACATAAGCTTTTCCTCTCTCATGTGGTTAATGTCGATAAGCTCCGTGCTGTGCTGTGAATAGTGGCTCTTGAGGCAATCTGCAAGTGCATTTGCCGTATCAAGAGATGTAAGACACGGAATATTTCTTTCAACAGTCTTACGACGGATTTTAACAGAATCTCTTGAAGGAATTCTGCCCTTTGCAGATGTTGAAATAACATACTGAATCTTGCCCGATTCAATGAGTGTAAGAGTATTGTTTGTCTTGGACTCGTGAATTTTCTTTACGCTTACAGCATCGATACCATACTTCTTGAGTACATCCGCTGTACCCTCTGTTGCGTAGATTCTGAATCCGAGGTCGTAGTATTTCTTAGCAATTTCACCGATTTCAGCCTTATCCGAATTACGGACTGTGATGAACACACCGCCCTTTTTCTTCATCTTGTAGCCTGCACCGATGAGTCCCTTATAGAGAGCCTCCTCAAGTGTGCCTGCAACACCGAGAACTTCACCTGTTGACTTCATCTCAGGTCCGAGGTGGTTATCAACATTGATAAGCTTTTCAAAGCTGAATACGGGAACCTTAACCGCAATGTAAGGACTCTTTCTGTAAAGACCTGTGCCGTAGCCCATATCCTTGAGCTTTTCACCGAGCATTGCTCTTGTTGCAAGGTCAACCATAGGAACACCTGTTACCTTACTGATGTAAGGGATTGTTCTTGAAGAACGGGGATTTACCTCGATAACATAGAGTTCGTCTTTATAGATAAGGTACTGAATGTTTACAAGTCCCTTTGTACGGAGTTCGATTGCAAGGTTCTTTGAGCTTTCAATAATAATCTGAGTCATTCTGTCTGAGAGATTCCATGCCGGATAAACCGCAATTGAGTCGCCCGAATGAACACCGGCACGCTCGATATGCTCCATAATACCCGGAATAAGAATATCTTCACCGTCACAAATGGCGTCAACTTCAAGCTCTGTACCCTGAAGGTACTTATCAATAAGAATCGGATTTTCAATATTCTGTGCAAGAATGATTGCCATATACTCTTTGACATCATCTTCGTTGAATGCAATAATCATATTCTGACCGCCGAGAACATATGACGGACGGAGAAGAACAGGATAACCGATTTTGTCTGCAACATCGAGAGCCTCGTCTGTTGTCATAACCGTTACGCCACGGGGACGCTTGATGTGATACTTTTCAAGAAGCTCGTCAAAACGCTCTCTGTCCTCTGCCATATCAATGGCATCGTATGATGTGCCGAGAATATTTACACCGTTGTCGCTGAGGAACTTTGTGAGCTTAATGGCTGTCTGTCCGCCGAATGCAACAACTACACCGAACGGATTTTCTGTTTTTATTATGCCCATAACATCTTCGGTTGTGAGCGGTTCAAAATAAAGTCTGTCGGCTGTGTCAAAGTCTGTTGATACTGTTTCAGGGTTGTTGTTTACGATAACAACATCGTAGCCTGCCTTTTTGAGCGCCCATACGCAGTGAACAGACGCATAGTCAAATTCGATACCCTGACCGATTCTGATAGGACCCGAACCGAATACAATAACTGTTTTCTTGCCGCTCTTCTGCTCTTTGATGAATTCCTCAGCTTCATTTTCCTTATCAAATGTTGAATAGAAGTAAGGAGTTTCAGCCTCAAATTCTGCGGCACAGGTATCAACCATTTTATAAACAGGAACAAGCGGATTTTCAACCTTCCTGCCTGTGATTTTTTCAATTGTTCTGTCAAGGAATCCCTTGTTCTTGGCACGAACATAGAGATCCTCCGTAAGCTCGCCGTTCTTGAGTTCGTTTTCAACGGCAATAAGATTTTTGAGCTTTTCAAGGAACCACTCGTCAATGAGAGTGATGTTGTGAATCTGTTCTACTGTAATGCCTCTCTTGAGAGCCTCATATACGCAGAAGATTCTTCTGTCATCGCAAACACTGAGTCTATCATAAACCGATGCGTTTGAAAGCTCTGCAAATTCCTTGTCGTTGAGAGTATCGTGAGAAATCTCGGCACCTCTTACGGCTTTCATAATAGCCTGCTCAAATGTAGGAGCAATAGCCATAACCTCGCCTGTTGCCTTCATCTGAGTACCGAGTGTTCTCTTTGCATATACAAATTTATCGAAAGGCCATTTCGGGAATTTTACAACAACATAGTCAAGTGCCGGCTCAAAGCAAGCGTATGTTGTACCTGTAACGGCATTTTTGATTTCATTAAGTGTGTAACCGATAGCAATTTTAGCGGCAACCTTTGCAATAGGATAACCTGTTGCCTTTGACGCAAGTGCCGATGAACGGGATACACGGGGATTAACCTCGATAACCGCATATTCAAATGTTTCGGGGTTGAGTGCAAACTGGCAGTTACAACCGCCCTCTACTTTAAGTGCAGAGATAATGTTGAGAGCCGCACTTCTGAGCATCTGATATTCCTTGTCGGCAAGTGTTACCGTAGGAGCGATAACGATTGAGTCGCCTGTGTGAACGCCTACAGGATCGAAGTTTTCCATTGAGCAGACAGTAATAACATTTCCGTCACTGTCACGCATAACCTCAAACTCGATTTCCTTCCAACCTGAGATACATTTTTCAACAAGCACCTGTGTGATAGGAGAAAGTTCAAGACCGTTTGATGTGATTTCACGAAGCTCTTCCTCGTTATCGACAATACCGCCGCCTGTACCGCCGAGTGTGAATGCAGGACGGATAATTACAGGATAACCGATTTCATCGGCAAACTTAACAGCTGATTCAACATCTGTAACAACAAGTGACGGAATAACAGGCTGACCGATTTCAATCATTGTGTCCTTAAAAAGCTGTCTGTCCTCTGCCTTGTCGATTGTTTCGGGGTTTGCACCGAGAAGCTGAACATTGTATTTATCAAGGAAGCCCTCTTTTGCAAGCTGCATTGAAAGGGTAAGACCCGTCTGACCGCCGAGGGTTGAAAGAAGGCTGTCAGGGCGTTCCTTTTTGATGATTCTCTTAACTGTTTCAAGCGTCAACGGCTCAATGTAGATTTTATCAGCCATTGCGTTATCAGTCATAATTGTAGCAGGGTTTGAGTTTACGAGAATAACCTCAAGTCCTTCTTCTTTAAGCGCACGGCAAGCCTGTGTGCCTGCATAGTCAAATTCGGCAGCCTGACCGATTACGATAGGGCCCGAACCGATTACCATAACTCGTTTGATATTCTTTTTGAGTGGCATATAATCATTCCTCGTTCAAGTAATTATTGTATCTGTTCTTATGCTGAATAGTAATCCGAATTTCGGACTCTTATTTTTTGTTGTTCTTCATCAATTCAATAAAACGGTCAAACAAAAATGCTGTATCGTGAGGACCGCCGCAAGCTTCCGGATGGAACTGAACCGAGAAAGCAGGCATATTTGTGTAGTTTACGCCCTCGCAGGTGTTATCATTACCGTTTACAAAGCTTACTTTGCCGTTTTCGGGCATACTGTCGCTTACAACAGCGTAGCCGTGGTTCTGTGATGTAATGTAAACTCTGCCTGTTTCAACCTCTTTTGCAGGCTGGTTTGCACCTCTGTGACCGTACTTGAGCTTTTCTGTTTTTGCACCCTGTGAAAGCGCAAGGAGCTGGTGACCGAGACATATACCGAAGGTCGGAATCCCGAAGTCACAAAGCTTTTTGAGCTCTGCAATAATCTCTGTGTTGTCGGACGGATCTCCCGGTCCGTTTGAAAGCATTACGCCGTCGGGATTCATAGCCTTAATTTCATCCGCTGTTGTGTGGGCGGGAACGACTGTAAGGTTACAACCTCTCTTAACAAGCTCTCTGCCGATGTTATGCTTTGCGCCAAAATCCATAAGCACAACATTGAGGTCGCCGTTTTCAGCGTCAAAATGCTCTTTTTCTTTTATAGTAGTGCTTTCAACAGCCTCTGTAATAACATAGTTCTTAATCTCGTCAAGTTCTTCCTTTGTTACATCGGGAGAATAGGAGATTTTGCAATTCAGAACACCGTATTCACGCACAATTCTTGTGAGCGCACGGGTGTCGATTCCGTAAATGCCGGGAATTCCCGACTCTTTTAAAAAGGTGTCAAGATCACCCTCACAACGGAAGTTTGAAGGAACTTGGCACCATTCTCGTACAATATAACCTTTCAGTGACGGAGAGTCACTCTCAAAATCGGCAGGGATAACACCATAGTTGCCGATTAAAGGGAATGTCTGAATAACCACCTGACCGTAATAGCTGGGGTCGGTGAGTGTTTCAAGATAACCTGTCATTGCTGTAGTAAAAACAAGTTCTCCCGTAGTTTCTTTTTCGGCACCAAACGCCTTGCCCTCAAAAACTGTTCCGTTTTCAAGGATTAAGTATGCCGCACGGCTCATAAAAACACATTCCTTTCAATAAACTAAAAAAATCGCAGTCAGTTCTCATATGTTCTGATAACCTGCTTTGCAACCTCAAGCTTGCTTGTTCTGAGATCCATAGCCTGTTTTTCAAGATAGCGATGCGCCTGATCTTCGGACATATTAAGGCAGGTAATAAGCAGGAACTTTGCTCTGTTTATTATCTTCATATCCGCAACCATATGCTTGAGCTTTTCGTTTTCCTCAATCACACGGAACATACGCATCTTAAAACATTCAGTAAACTGCAAAAAGTGGTGAAACAGGTGCTTGTTTACGGGCTTTGCAATAACAAGAACACCGTGCTCCGTAAGTGCGTCGTTCACATAATCCGCATTACGCTGAGGAACGATAATCACAACACTTGAACGGGTTATTCCGGCAAAGTACTTTGAAAGCTCAATGCCGTTTTCCTTTTCAAGCGGTGCATTGACGCAGATGAGGTCAAAAATCTCACCCTTTGCAAGCTCCTTAGCCTCCTGTGAGGTTTGGCATACAGAAATTTCCGTATAGCCTTCGCTCTCGAGCAATTGTGACAAAGAAACGGCACTCTGTTCAGAGTGTGAAATCAACAAAGCATTTTTCAAGAACCTCACCACCGCATATTGTTTCATTCATCTTATTATTTTACAAGATTAACCCCTATTGTTATTTACTTAAAGGAATTATGACAATATTTTTTACAATTTTGTAAAAACATTTTCATTGCAAATTTATTTTACACTTTTCAACATTTTTCGGGCTTTACAACAAATTGTCTTTTCATTATTATTTATGGTTTTAAGCTGTATAATTCAAATATCCTTCATAGTGTAAACTTTGATTTTTGACACTATATTATAGTATAGAGCCAAAACACCCCGAACAGCTATTGCCGTTCGGGGCGTCTCGGTTTATGTGAATTAAAAAGGATAGGTTAATTAAGCTACCATGGATTATTCAATATCCTGCATAGCGTCGTAGCCTGTTTCGCCTGTTCTAACCTTAACAACATCTTCAACATCATAGATAAAGATTTTGCCGTCACCGATGTGACCTGTGTAAAGTGCCTTAACAGCCGCATCAACAACTGCTTTTACAGGAACCTTGCAAACTACGATTTCAACCTTCATCTTAGGAAGGAGGTTACTTTCAATAGCAACACCACGGTAATACTCTGCTTTACCCTTCTGAGCACCGCAACCGAGTACCTGAGATACTGTCATACCTGTGATGCCGAGCTTATCCATTTCTTCTTTAAGAGCTTCAAGCTTTGACTGCTTGAGAAGAATGTCAATCTTAGTAATCTTTGTGCCGTCGGTAGCCATATCATATTTGCCTGCAAGCTGAACGGGAACTGCCTGAGTTACAGGAACATTGCTGTCAACATCAAATGTTTCATCAAGTGAAGCTGTACCGACACCGATTGGCATAAAGTCTGCATATGCGCTGATAAGACCGTGCTCGCAGATATCGAGGCCCTTCATTTCTTCGTCCTTTGTAACACGAAGGCCTACTGTCTTTTTGATGATTGTGAATACGATAATCATGCAAACAACTGTCCAAGCTACGATTGTAACAATACCGAGAGCCTGCTTACCAAGCTGAGCAAAGCCACCGCCGTAGAAAAGACCTGTAACACCGTTCTGACCGTTACCTGTTGCGAAAAGACCTACTGCAAGGCCGCCCCACATACCGTTTACGCCGTGTACCGAGAATGCGCCGACAGGATCATCTATTTTAAGCTTGATATCAACAAATTCAACTGCTACTACGATGAGGATACCTGAAACGATACCGATAACTGCTGCGCCGATTGCGTCAACATCTGCACAACCTGCCGTGATTGCTACAAGACCTGCGAGTGATGCGTTAAGACACATTGAAACATCAGGCTTGCCGTTCTTGATCCATGTAAAGAGCATGGTTGTTACTGTTGCAACTGCCGGAGCAATTGTTGTTGTAAGAAGAATCTGACCGAGACGAGCGCCGTCTTCAGCAGCGGCACCGTTAAAGCCGTACCATGCAAACCAAAGAATGAATACACCGAGAGCACCGAGTGTGATGCTGTGACCGGGGATAGCGTTTACCTTGCCGTTCTTGCCGTATTTACCGATACGGGGTCCGAGAATGATTGCGCCGACAAGTGCCGAGATACCGCCGACCATATGAATTACGATTGAACCTGCAAAGTCGATACAGCCGAGCTGTGCAAGCCAACCCTGACCGTTCCAAACCCAACCTGCTTCAATCGGGTAAACAACGAGTGAAATAATTGCGCTGTAAACACAGTATGCCGAGAATTTTGTACGCTCTGCCATAGCACCTGAAACGATAGTAGCTGCTGTAGCACAGAATACAAGCTGGAATACGAATGAGTTCCAATCAAAGTTCATCCAGTCTGTGAACATATTGAGGTTGGGAACACCGATGAATCCTGCAACATAGTCCTCAGACATCATAAGTCCGAAGCCTAACAGGCTGAATACAACCGTACCGATACAAAAGTCCATCAGGTTTTTCATAATGATGTTACCTGCGTTTTTAGCTCTTGTAAAACCGGTTTCAACCATTGCGAATCCGCACTGCATAAAGAACACGAGTAATGCGCCGATCATAAACCAGACGCCTGTGCCTCCGTAAATTAGTTCTGCCATATAAATCTCTCCTTTTATCAAAATAACAAAAACGGCGTGGAGTTGACAGTTTAATTCTGTCAATCACACGCCGTTGTGTTACCTGTTATACAATATAAATAATGTTATTTAGTATAAATAGAGGTTCTATCAATCACACACCGAAAAGAAGTTCGCCGTATGAAGGATAAGGCCAGTATTCCGAAGCTGTTTCTGTTTCCATTGCGTCACCGACAGCTCTGAGTTCCTGCATAAGTGCAAATACTGTTTCTCTGTAGTACTTAGCATACTTGAGGTTGTCATCGCTGTAGTCGCTTGCCTTGATAACAGCCTCTTCAAGCTCTGCAGTTTTCTTTGAGAAACATACAAGTTTGTTTGAAAGGCTTGTAATAAGGTCTTCCTCAACACTTGTAGGAATAGCGTCTGAAAGTGCCTTCTTGGCAAGTGCTGTATCCGTAAGATCTCTTACATATGATGTAACGGCAGGAAGAATGTTCTTCTTAGCCATATCAATCATTGTGAGAGCCTCAATGTTAATCTGCTTAGAATAGCTTTCAAGCTCAATTTCATATCTTGCACGGATTTCGTCTGCCGAACAAATCTTATTCTTAACAAAGAGGTCAATATTCTTCTGATCAAGGAAGTGTTCCATTGCGTCAGGAAGTGACTTGAGGTTAAGAAGTCCTCTTCTTTCAGCCTCTTCAACCCACTCGGGAGCGTAGTTGTTGCCGTTGAAGATAATGTTCTGATGCTCTATGAATACTTTCTTAACAAGAGCCTTGATAGCTGCGTCCATATCATCCGCATCTTTAAGCTCATCGTAGAACTCTGAAAGTTCTTCGGCTACCATAGTGTTGAGCATATAGTTAGGACAGGCAATGTTAAGTGAAGAACCAAGTGCTCTGAATTCAAACTTGTTACCTGTGAATGCAAAAGGTGATGTACGGTTACGATCCGATGTGTCCTTCATAAAGTCAGGAAGAACATCAACGCCTGTTCTCATCTTCTGCTTACCCTTGCTTACATATTCTCTGTCATTGATGATTGAATCAACGAGTTCGCCGAGGTCATCACCGAGATACATTGAAATAATTGCAGGCGGTGCTTCGTTAGCGCCGAGGCGGTGGTCGTTACCTGCCGATGCAACCGTGATTCTGAGAAGATCCTGATACTCGTGAACAGCCTTTACAACTGCTGCAAGGAAAAGCTGGAACTGAAGGTTGTTTTCAGGAGTCTTGCCGGGATCAAGAAGGTTTTCGCCTGTGTTGGTTGAAATTGACCAGTTGTTGTGCTTACCGGAACCGTTAACACCAGCGAACGGCTTTTCGTGAAGAAGACAAACAAGGCCGTGTCTTTCGGCAACCTTCTTCATAACTTCCATTGTAAGCTCGTTGTGGTCGGTTGCAATGTTTGTTGTTGTGAAGATAGGAGCAAGCTCGTGCTGTGAAGGAGCAACTTCGTTATGCTTTGTCTTTGCAAGGATACCGAGTTTCCAAAGTTCCTCGTCAAGGTCTTTCATATAAGCAGCAACTCTTGTCTTGATTGCACCGAAGTAATGGTCATCAAGTTCCTGTCCTTTAGGAGCTTTTGCACCGAAAAGTGTTCTGCCTGTATAAATAAGATCCTCTCTCTGGTCGTAAGCGTCCTTATCAATAAGGAAGTATTCCTGCTCCGGACCTACTGTTGTTGTAACTCTTGTAACATTTTCTTTGCCGAGAAGATGAAGAATCTTTACAGCCTCTGTATTAATTCTCTCCATTGAACGAAGAAGAGGAGTTTTCTTATCGAGAACCTCGCCTGTATAAGAACAGAATGCTGTAGGAATGTAAAGTGTTCCGTCCTTAACGAATGCATATGATGTCGGATCCCATGTTGTATAGCCTCTTGCCTCGAATGTGGCACGAATACCGCCGCTTGGGAAAGAAGAAGCATCAGGCTCGCCCTTTACAAGCTCTTTACCTGAGAACTCCATGATAACCTGACCTTCACCGTTCGGTGCGATAAAGCTGTCATGCTTTTCGGCTGTGATACCTGTCATCGGCTGGAACCAGTGTGTGTAGTGGGTACAGCCCATTTCAACTGCCCAGTCCTTCATGGCAGCCGCAACAACATTTGCAACGCTGAGGTCAAGCGGTTCACCGTTCTGGATTGTCTTTTTCAAAGCCTTGTAAGTTGACTTTGGAAGTCTTTCCTGCATCTTCTGATCATTAAATACCATGCTGCCAAAAATTTCGGGAACTTTTGCCATTTTAATTCTCTCCTATCCATTTTGAAAATAAATTTTAATGGTCTGATTTTTGCTTTATAAAAACAGAAAAGGACACTGTAAGCCTCAGCTCACAGCGCCCTTGCTGTCTTTGATGTTGTTAGTATATTCCACTTTTGCGAATTTGTCAATACATTTTTTGAAAAAAGTTTTGAAATTGCAAGTTTTATTAAATTTCCTGCAAAATTAAGCTGAAACACCAATAAGAGTTGCATATTTTCTACAACAATCACAGTAAAATGAAAGTTTTGCCCTTAAAAGTTGCAATTTTCCTCTATTTTCCCTTGACAAAGCACAATGTATAGTTATATAATCTAAGTGCTGATTTTTCTTGATCAACGATGACAGGGCATTTCAGAACATCAGCCGACCTGCACATTCACCTTTGCAGGATATAGCACAGGCTGAGCATAGCGGTTTTACCGCTGAGAAGAGATTGGGCATTTTACAATTACATATATATGATTGATTATTAACCGGCAGAACATTAATTGCCACTTTGAACCGATAAGTTTACGAAAGCAAACTTCCTTTTACATATATATGTATATAAAAAGTCCGCTGAATAATTTTTGTGATTAACAGGAAAGGGTGATCATTAATGGAACAGACAGTCAGAGAGAACAACAAGACTCTGTATTCTCCGAAGTTTGAACATGATAACTGCGGTATCGGAGCTGTTGTTAATATTAAGGGTATCAAGTCACACGACACCGTGGCAAACGCTCTGACAATTGTTGAAACTCTCGAACACAGAGCAGGTAAGGATGCCGAAGGCAAAACAGGTGACGGCGTAGGTATTCTTCTCCAGATTTCACACAAATTTTTTAAGAAGGCAGCTGCTGAAATCGGCATTAAGCTCGGTTCCGAAAGAGATTACGCTGTAGGTATGTTCTTCTTCCCTCAGAATGAGCTTGCAAGAAATCAGGCAAAGAAGATGTTTGAAATCATTGCAGAAAAAGAAGGTCTTACAGTTCTCGGTTGGAGAAATGTTCCTTCAAAGCCCGAGGTCCTCGGTCACAGAGCTGTTGAATGTATGCCTGCAATCATGCAGTGCTTTATCAAAAGACCTCACGGCGTAAAAAGAGGTCTTCCGTTCGACAGAAAGCTCTATGTTGCAAGAAGAGTTTTTGAACAGAGTAATGAAGACACATATGTAGTTTCGCTTTCAAGCAGAACTATTGTATATAAGGGTATGTTCCTTGTCGGCGATCTCCGTAACTTCTTCCTTGATCTTCAGGACGAGGATTACGAGTCTGCAATCGCTATGGTTCACTCCCGTTTTTCAACCAACACAAATCCAAGCTGGCAGAGAGCTCATCCTAACAGAATGATTGTTCACAACGGTGAAATCAACACAATCAGAGGCAACGCTGACAAGATGCTTGCCCGTGAGGAAACAATGCGTTCGGAGCATCTCAAGGGCGACCTTGACAAGGTTATTCCTGTTGTAAACACAGAGGGTTCAGACTCTGCAATGCTTGATAATACACTTGAATTTCTCGTAATGAGCGGCATGGAGCTTCCTCTTGCCGTTATGATTACAATTCCGGAGCCGTGGGATAATAACGGCACAATGAGCCAGAAGAAAAAGGACTTCTATCAGTATTATGCAACAATGATGGAGCCGTGGGACGGTCCTGCGTCAATCCTTTTCTCTGACGGTGACATTATGGGTGCGGTTCTTGACCGTAACGGTCTGCGTCCGTCAAGATACTACATCACGGATGACGGCAACCTCATTCTTTCATCGGAAGTCGGCGCACTTCCTATTGATCCCGCAAAGATTGTTACAAAGGAAAGACTTCGCCCGGGCAAAATGCTCCTTGTCGATACGGTTCAGGGCAGACTCATTGATGACGATGAACTCAAAGAGTATTATGCGTCAAAACAGCCTTACGGCGAATGGCTCGACAGTAATCTTGTTTGTCTTAAAGACCTCAAAATTCCTAATATGAAGGTTGAGGAGCATTCATATAAAGAAAGACAAAAGCTCCAGAAGGCTTTCGGATATACCTACGAAGATGTTATGACATCAATCCTTCCTATGGCAAAGAACGGCACAGAGTCAATTGCCGCAATGGGTACAGACAGTCCGCTTGCAGTTCTTTCAAAAGAACCGCAGCCGCTTTTCAACTACTTCAAACAGCTCTTTGCACAGGTTACAAACCCGCCGATTGACGCAATCCGTGAGGAAGTTGTAACATCAACAACAATTTATATCGGTGAGGACGGCAACATCCTTGAGGAGCGTCCCGAAAACTGCAAGGTTATGAAGATTCACAACCCGATTCTTACATCAACCGATATTCTCAAAATCAAGAATATGCACATTCCGGGCTTTAAGGTTGCGGTTATCCCGATTCTCTACTACAAGAACACAAGACTTTCAAAGGCTGTTAAGCGACTTTTCATTGAAGCTGACAAGGCTTACAATGACGGTGCAAATATTCTTATCCTCTCCGACAGAGGAGTTGACGAAAACCATCTTGCAATTCCGTCACTTCTTGCAGTATCCGCTCTTCATCAGCACCTTGTTGCAACAAAGAAGAGAACTTCACTTGCAATGATACTTGAAAGCGGTGAGCCGAGAGAAGTTCATCATTTTGCAACACTTCTCGGCTACGGTGCAAGTGCAATCAACCCGTATCTTGCTCAGGAAACAATCCACGAGCTTATCGGTGATGACCTTCTTGACAAGGACTACTACGCAGCAGTTGACGATTACAACAGCGCAGTTCTCCACGGCATCGTAAAGATTGCGTCAAAAATGGGTATTTCAACAATCCAGTCATATCATGGCTCACAGATTTTTGAGGCTATCGGTATCGGCAAGGATGTTATTGACGAATACTTCACAGGCACAGTCAGCAGAATCGGCGGTATCACAATCAAGGATATCGAAAAGAATGTTGACAAACTTCACACAGCGGCATTCGATCCGCTTGACCTCGGTGTAAGCGATGAGCTTGAATCCCGTGGTTCACACAAGTTCAGAAGTGGCAAAGAGGAACACCTCTACAATCCGCAGACTATATATATGCTCCAGCAGGCAACAAGAACAGGCGACTATGAGCTTTACAAAAAGTATTCTCATATGATTTCCGAAGAAATGGATCCTGTAAATATCAGAGGTCTTTTCGACTTTAACTTTGCGGAAACTCCTGTTCCGCTTGATGAGGTTGAAAGCGTTGATTCAATCGTAAAGCGTTTCAAGACAGGCGCTATGTCCTACGGTTCAATCTCACAGGAGGCTCACGAAACACTTGCGATTGCAATGAATCAGCTTCACGGCAAGTCAAACTCGGGTGAGGGCGGTGAAAGCCTTGAACGACTTCTCACAAAAGGACAGAAGGTTGACAGATGTTCTGCAATCAAGCAGGTTGCGTCAGGTCGTTTCGGTGTTACATCAAGATACCTCACATCTGCAAACGAAATTCAGATTAAAATGGCTCAGGGTGCAAAACCGGGCGAAGGCGGACATCTTCCGGGCAAAAAGGTTTATCCCTGGATTGCAAAAACCCGTCATTCAACACCGGGTGTATCGCTCATCTCTCCCCCACCGCACCACGACATTTACTCAATCGAGGACCTTGCACAGCTTATCTACGACCTCAAGAATTCTAACAAAGACGCAAGAATCTCTGTTAAGCTCGTTTCGGAATGTGGTGTAGGTACGGTTGCCGCAGGCGTTGCAAAAGCAGGTGCAGGCGTAATCCTTATTTCAGGTTATGACGGCGGTACAGGCGCTGCTCCGAGAAACTCAATCTACAATGCAGGTCTGCCGTGGGAACTCGGTCTTGCCGAGGCTCATCAGACGCTCATTATGAACGACCTTCGTAACAAGGTTGTTATTGAAACCGACGGTAAGCTTATGAACGGCCGTGATGTTGCAATTGCAGCAATGCTCGGTGCAGAGGAATTTGGTTTTGCAACTGCTCCGCTTGTAACTCTCGGTTGTGCAATGATGAGAGTATGTAACCTTGATACCTGCCCGTTCGGTGTTGCCACACAGAACCCCGAGCTCAGAAAGAGATTCTGCGGCAAGCCCGAATATGTAATAAACTTTATGAAGTTTGTAGCAAGCGAACTTCGTGAATATATGTCAAAGCTCGGTGTAAAAACCGTTGATGAGCTTGTCGGAAGAATTGACCTCATCAAGAGAAAAGAAGGCATCACAGGACAGGCTGCCGAGGTTGACCTTTCTAACATTCTTGATACAAACTTTGTTTCGGAAAAGGTTGAATACAACAAAAAGAGCCTTTATGATTTCAAACTCGAATCAACACTTGACGAGAGAATCCTCTGCAAAGAATTTGCAAAGGTTCTTGCAAAAGGCACAAAGAAAAAGGTTGAAGTCAATGTTAAGAACACTGACCGTTCATTCGGTACAATCTTCGGTTCTGAGGTTACAAGAAAGCATTACAACAACCTTGATAACGATACATTTACAGTAGTCTGCAACGGTTCGGGTGGTCAGAGCTTTGGCGCATTCATTCCAAAGGGACTCACACTTGAACTTGTGGGCGACTCAAACGACTACTTCGGCAAGGGACTTTCAGGCGGTAAGCTGGTAGTTTATCCTCCGAAGAACTCAACATTTGACGCAGGTAACAACATCATCATCGGTAATGTTGCACTTTACGGTGCAACAAGCGGCAAGGCATTTATCAATGGTGTTGCAGGCGAGCGTTTCTGCGTAAGAAACTCAGGCGCAACGGCAGTTGTTGAGGGTGTCGGCGACCACGGTTGTGAATATATGACAGGCGGTCGGGTTGTTGTTATCGGCAAAACAGGCAAAAACTTTGCCGCAGGTATGTCCGGCGGTGTTGCCTATGTTCTTGATGAAGAAAGAGATCTTTACACAAAGCTCAACAAAGAAATGGTTCTCTTCTCTGAGGTAACAGAAAAGTACGATATAATCGAACTCAAAACGCTTATAGAAGAACATGTTGCAGCAACAGGTTCACAGAGAGGCAAGAAAATCCTTGATAACTTTGACGAGTATCTTCCGAAATTCAAGAAGATTATTCCGCACGACTACAAGAGAATGATGGCTGCAATTGCCGCTTATGAAGAAAAAGGTCTTACAAACGAGCAGGCACAGATTGAAGCTTTCTACGAAATTGTGAATAATAAATAAGGAGGGGATATTTATGGGAAAGCCAACAGGATTTATGGAATATAAGCGTGAGGATGCCCCGGCATACTCCGTAAAAGAAAGAATCAAAAATTTTGACGAATTTCACGATCCCCTCAGCAAAGAGGATCAGCAAAAACAGGGTGCAAGATGCATGGACTGCGGTGTGCCTTTCTGTCAGGCAGGAATGCAGATTGGTTCTGCATTCTCAGGCTGTCCGCTTAACAACCTCATTCCCGAATGGAATGACCTCATCTACAAGGGCAACTGGGAACAGGCTTACAACCGTCTTAAAGTTACAAACAACTTCCCCGAATTCACATCCCGTGTATGTCCCGCTCTCTGTGAAAAGGCATGCACCTGCGGTGCAAACGGTGACGCTGTCAGCGTAAGAGCCAACGAATACGGAATCATTGAAAATGCCTATGAAGAAGGTCTTGCAGACGCAAGAATTCCAAAGGTAAGAACAGGCAAGAAAATTGCAATCATCGGTTCGGGTCCATCGGGACTTGCCGCTGCCGACCAGCTCAATCAGCGCGGTCACTCTGTAACGGTATTTGAACGCAATGACAGAGTAGGCGGTCTGCTTATGTACGGCATTCCGAATATGAAGCTTGAAAAAGATGTTATCGAACGCAAGATTAACATTATGGAAGAAGAAGGAGTAACCTTTGAAACCTGCTCAAATGTCGGCAAAGACATCAAAGCAAGCGAAATTCTCAAGGACTTTGACCGTGTAATCCTTGCTTGCGGTGCATCAAATCCAAGAGATATCAAAGTTCCCGGCAGAGAGGCTAACGGCATTCACTTTGCCGTTGACTTCCTCAAATCAACAACAAAGTCACTTCTTGACTGCAACCTCAGAGAGGGTACATTCATCAGCGCAAAAGGCAAGAATGTAATGGTAATCGGCGGTGGCGACACAGGTAACGACTGCGTCGGCACAAGCATCAGACACGGTGCAAAATCCGTTCTCCAGCTTGAAATGATGCCTAAACTTCCCGACACAAGAAGTGCCGATAACCCATGGCCGCAATGGCCGAGAGTCTGCAAAACAGACTACGGTCAGGAAGAGGCTATTGAAGTTTACGGTCACGATCCACGAGTTTATCAGACAACCGTTAAGCAGTTCATTGCTGACAAGAACGGTAATCTTGTAGGTGCGGAGCTTGTTAAGCTCAAACCCGAAAAGGATGCTAAAACAGGCAGACTTATGATGAAAGAGGTTGAAGGCTCAGAATACAAGGTTGATGTTGAACTCGTACTCATTGCGGCGGGATTCCTCGGCAGCGAAAACTATGTAACCAAGGCATTCGGTGTTGAAACAAATGCAAGAACCAATGTTGCAACGGCAGAAGGCTCACACAAGACAAATGTTGAAAATGTATTTGTTACAGGCGATATGCACAGAGGACAGTCACTTGTTGTCTGGGCGATTCGTGAGGGCAGAGATGTTGCCAAAGAGGTTGACGAAAGCCTTATGGGATACACAAATCTTTAATTGATTACAAATAACCTGATAATCCTCATTTTTTCGATATACCGGTTAATAATCAGAAGGCGCAGGAGCGGATTTCCCTCCTGCGTTTTTCTTTGTCATTTAGGGTTTGTTTCTGTTGCATATCAATATGATTGATGATAAAATAAAGGATATATACAATGCAATAAAATGTGAGGAAATATTATGAGTAACAGACCTGAAACCAATAAACAAAGCTGTCCCGTTTACAAAAAATGCGGCGGTTGTCAACTGCAAAATCTGTCATATCCCGAACAGCTTGAATTCAAGCAGAGGAAAGTCGAAAAACTTCTCAAACGCTTTTGCACTGTTGAAAAAATTATCGGAATGAAAACTCCCTACCACTACCGCAACAAGGTTCAGGCGGCTTTTTATACGGACAAAAAGGGCAAAATCATTTCGGGTGTGTATCAGTCGGGCAGTCATCATGTTGTCGGAATTGACAGCTGTCAGACAGAGGATGTTATTGCCGACAAAATCATCGTTGCAGTACGCAAGCTTCTCCCCTCTTTCAGAATGACAACCTATAACGAGGACACAGGCAAAGGTTTTCTCCGTCACATTCTTGTGAAAAGAGGCTTTGCGACAAATCAGATTATGCTTGTGCTTGTGACAGGTACACCTGTTTTTCCGTCAAAAAACAATTTTGTAAAAGCGATTCTGAAACAGTTTCCCGAAATCACAACCATTGTGCAAAATATAAACCCCTACCGCACCAACCTTGTACTCGGTGACAATCAGAAGGTGCTGTACGGCAAGGGTTATATCGAGGATATTCTCTGCGGTTGCAGGTTCAGAATTTCGCCGAAAAGCTTTTACCAAATTAACCCCGTTCAGACCGAAGTTTTGTACGGCAAAGCAATTGAATTTGCAAATCTCAAAGGCAACGAAACCGTGCTTGACACCTACTGCGGAATCGGCACAATCGGCATAATTGCCGCCAAAAACGGTGCCGGCAATGTTATCGGCGCAGAACTTAACGGCGATGCCGTGAGGGATGCAATCGTAAATGCAAGAGCAAATAATCTGAAAAATATCCGTTTCTACAAAGCCGATGCGGGCGAGTTCATGAGAGAAGCTGCAGACGAGGACGAAAAGCCCGATGTTGTGTTTATGGATCCGCCAAGAGCCGGAAGTGACCGAAAATTTCTCGACTCACTAATCAAAATGTCTCCGAAAAAGGTTGTCTATGTTTCCTGCAACCCCGAAACATTGGCAAGAGATTTAGCCTACCTAACCCAAAACAGTCCCTACAAAGCCCAAAAAATCCAACCCGTAGATATGTTCCCCCACACAGCACATATTGAGACGGTAGTCTTGATGTCAAGGAAATAAAATCAAGTGCCAGAAAGTGGCGTATTTCCATGCTTTTTCGGAGGTTTGGATCTGAAGCCAGACTTCTGAAAAAGCTCGGTTTTCTTATATGGAAACATATCTACTGCAAAATGTGTGTCAGGTTGTAACCTTGGATTAGATAACGCAAATTGAGTGAGTGGATTAGATGTTAGGGATTTTGAAGTGATTTTTGAAAGAGGAAAAAAGTTGACAACAAATCCGGCAACTCGATAGTAAAGGCGTTTTCGTGCAGTGGAATAGATGTTATGGAAGGAGGAGAATATATGAACGATTCAGCGTGGATTTGGCCAGCTTCGGATATGGATTTCTGGAAAATTGACAACAAAGAAACTTCTGTGAAAATTAAGTGGAGCCACAATTGTTTTGAGGATTATAAGACTTTGTCATATCAGTTCTATAAGTGTGGATACAAAACTTTTGAAGAAGTGATTGGCAGTGGACATGATAACGTTAAATCAGATATGTGGTTTTTAACAGGAATATTCTTAGTTCGACATAGTATTGAATTAGGATTGAAGGCTTTATTATGCAGAGTTTTGCCTCGTAAAAGAGATATTGAAGATGCTTTTGAAGCATGCTGTCATGATGTTTCTATGCTATTTCATAAATATACTGATGTGAGACTTGAAAATTATCTAACTGAAGAAGAGGAAGACTGGTTAATTAGATATTTGGATTCATTAGAAAAAGTTGATAAAAAATCGGACATGTTCAGATTTCCTTTTGAAGATGAATTCCTTTCTAAATACAGGGATAAGTTTTTAGACAATGTGGATGTTGCAAATAATATGCTACAAGGTTATGCGTTAGTAAAAAATGCATTGAGAGAGGAATTGTTACAGAAGAAGATGAGTTTGACGGAAAATTAAAACCGGAGTTCTTTGTCTTTGCTTCACATGGAATTGGAAATTGTTATTTATGGCAAAGAATTTCTGACGAAGGTTTCCATGTTAAAGTTACAGGGTATTCTGAGGTGATTGATTATATTTATCAGAATCAAAATATCACCAATGAAGATAAGCTATATCCTCTAATCTTCATGTTTAGAAATACGATTGAATTATGCTTGAAGAGGTTGTTCTATAGTAGAGTTGATAATGGCGTTCCACTGAAGGTGTTTAATTCAAAACGAAAAAGCCATCTTATAAAGAAAGATTTGTGGAAGAACGTTAAACCAGTAATTGAAAAATATGCAAATGATTCTGGTGAAGACCTTACAACTATTGATATAGTTGAAGGCTTATTAAAAGAAATAAATGAATTAGATAAGAATGGGGACAACTTCCGCTACCCAACATCTTATAGTTTGGAATATCGTTTTGATAACAAAGAGTTAGATATAAGCAATGTATATACATACCTTAAAGCAATAATCAATTTTCTTGACGGTTGCGATTCAATGCTTGACGCTATCGCAGATTATCAAAGTGAGATAAAAGCAGAATATGAGGCTGAAATGAGGGCAAGTTTGGATTGGTATTAAAATAATTCGCTAAATTTACAAGGCCTACTATAGAATACAAAAGGGAGGTATTTTATGGCTATAGCGCAAGATGCATTTTTCATTCCTGATGATATAGCGACAGGATTAGCAACAGGCATTTATCGAAGAATTGGTAGTGTGGTAAGACGGGCAACAGGACCCAATAAAGGCCAGATTGTCAAACACTTAAAGCCGATTGACCTACCAGCAGCAGAGCAGGTGCAGGACGTTGGTGCTAAAGCATTACAGTTTGTAAAACAGCATAAAAAAGGAACAATAATTGTTGTAGCAGGTGCAGCAGCTGTTGGCGCTGGTGCTTGGATTTATAATAAAGTAAAAAACCATGAACCAAAGGTCGTAACAGAATTTAGAACTAGCTTGAAGAGATATATTGATGCAATTCGTAAGGGTGAGATGGATATTGATAAGATTAATAATATAATGAGCTCTTTGGATGCGTTGAAAGCGGATAAAAATTATTCAAAAATCAGTATTCAGCTTACATCAGAAGAACTTGATGTATTAGTAGGACGAATCTATGAATATACCCTAAAGCTGGCAAGTGATAATGAAATAGAAATAGCTTCAGACGACTTAGAAGAAGAAAAAGATGTTATCAAGAATCTGCAATCTTATCTTGAGGTACAGAGACGTATATTTGCTGAAGCTGCATAGTAAGGAGGATAAATATGGGATTTTTTGGTAATTTATTTAAAAGTGAATTTGAAAAATGGGTTGAAGGAGCTTCTCCTGAGGAGTTATCAGATGCTTATGAAGAAGAAAGACAGGATTGGATTAAGAACGGATTCAATGGTGGAACTGGTGAAAAAACTCCCAAAATGAATTGTCTTAATAAAGAAATAAGTAAACGTGTAGCTGAAGAATGGAAAAATGACCCACGAAGGAATAAAGACCCAAACTTCCGTTGGACAGATGCTAATCGTTGGGATAAGGATTAAAATGATAAAGACTCCCCATCACCGGATTGAATTCCAGTGGTGAGGAGCCTTTGTGATTTTTAGGCGTTAACCTTCAATGTCAATTTTAAGTCCGGACTTGAGCTCCACTGTGAAGTGGTCTTCCCAGACGGTGATTTGCTTGAGCCAGCGTTTAACCAAGGTTTCATCGAAGGATTCAAGGTTGGTACGTTGCTTCTTAATGTAATCCTGAAGGTCGGTAATTCTTGCAATCTGTGCGTCTCTGGCGGCGGTGTCAACAGTGCATTGCTGGCACTGTTCACGGAGCTTGAAAATCTGCTGGGCAATCTCATCGTAGGCTTCCTTGTTGTTAGCCTTTTCGAGAAGCTCTTTCTGGAGTTCCATCAGTTGCTCGTCAATGCCATCAGTGTTATTCTTCTGAGCTTCTCTGATAACTTTAGCAATGTTCTGCTGCAACTGTGCCTGATAGGCAGATTTGTCGCCAAGGAGCGTGTTTATTGCCTGAACCACCACATTTTCTAATACCGTTTCATTGACTGTCCTTGCATGGCATTCCATTCCTGTCGCCTCAAGTCTGCTCAGACACCGCCATACAATAGATTTGCAGCCTCGATTATTCCAATGGATTCTGCGGAACATTTCACCGCACTCGCCACAAATAACAAGCTGTGCAAAACAGTGATTACAGCTGTAACTGCGCTTTTTGCCGTTGGCGCTGGTCTTGACCACTCGTCTGCGTACCAGTTCTTCCTGTACCCGCAAGAAGATGTCCTTCGGAATAATCGCCTCGTGATTATTCTCAACATAATATTGCGGAACAATGCCGTTGTTCTTGACTCTGGTTTTATTCAAGAAATCTGTGGTGTAGGTCTTTTGTAAAAGTGCATCACCAATATATTTCTCGTTACGGAGAATCTTGTTGATGGTGCTCGTCCACCATTTCTTTTTCCCGGCACCTGTCAAAATACCGTCCTTCTCAAGCCCTTTTGCAATTTTGTCCATAGAACTGCCCTCAAGGTATTCTCTGTAAATACGCTTTACCACCTCAGCCTGCTCCGGATCAATCACAAGGTTACCTTCCCTATCCTTTGTATATCCCAGAAAGTGATTGTGGTTTACCTGCACCTGACCATTCTGATAGCGAAACTGCAAGCCCATTTTCACATTCTGACTAAGTGATTGCGACTCCTGCTGAGCAAGTGACGCCATAATTGTAAGCAAAACCTCTCCCTTTGCGTCCATTGTATTGATGGATTCCTTTTCAAAGAATACCGGTATGTTTTTATCCTTAAGCATTCGTATATACTTTAAGCAATCAAGAGTATTTCTTGCAAAACGGCTGATTGATTTGGTGATTATCATATCAATTTCACCCGCCTTGCAGGCCTCAATCATACGATTAAATTCTTCTCTCTTTTTAGTGTTGGTACCTGAAATACCGTCATCTGCATAAATGCCGGCAAACTCCCATTCAGGATTTTTCTTGATATACTCGGTATAGTGCTCAACCTGAGTTTCATAGCTTGATGCCTGTTCATCGCTGTCAGTACTGACTCGACAATAAGCGGCAACTCTAAGCTTTGGCTTATCCTCCTGCCGTCGTGAGGTATTTCCAACCTGTCGTTTTGCAGGAATAATCATAACATTTCCCATCAAATGTCCCCACTTTCTATCAGACTATATATGTACTCTGCCTGTCTGATTGGATTATCAAAATTTTCAGTTATGCTGCCAAGCCTAAATGCTATTGGTGGCTTTTTTATTTTTTCAGGCTTGTAGCGATTGTTTCTACCTAACCTTGAGGAGCGTTCACTCAATTCCATTTTGGCAGCATTAAAAATTTCATTGTCTATTATTTGCGGGTAGAAGTAATCGCCAAGATAGTGCTTGTTTTGCAGCATATTCTTCACTCCGCAATGTCGCATATTAAGTCCTGCCCTCTTTGCCGCATCGACAAGAGAAAGTCCGCTAAGGTAATTCAAATAGACATTGCGAACCTGTTCGGCAGAGGCTTCGTCAACAACAGCCTTTCCGTCAACGATTATATATCCAAATGGCGTGTGTCCCATTAAATCATCTCCTCAAATGTAAGGCCACATCTCAGAACAAATCCTATTTTTTGTCGTGAATAAATCAAAATATGGTCAACAAATAACTCAAATAAACTCTCATTAAAATCCGTCAGCATTTCACCGCGTTTGCAGTAATTTATCAGGCGCTCGGTTTCATAAACCTTTGTAGTATCACCCGCCACCGTATTATTTAGCGCCTCGATTTCACTTCTAAAATCACGAGCCTGTAAAAGTAATTCGTTGCTTTCCTGCGTGTAAATTATTTGGTCAATATAGCCTTGCGCCATCAGTTTATGCAATGTACTGCGCTGCTCGGCATTCTGGTCAAGCTGGTTTTCAAGATATTGAATACGGAGCAAAGCTTCATCAGCTGTATTGCTTTGCATTGCTGCAAGATATGGCTTGAGAAGCAGTCTGTAACTGAAAATCAGCTTATTAAGCATAGTTGCAAACGCAAGCTTTAACGCATCATCTCTTACAAACAGCATTGAGCACCTGTTAGTATCAGACAGGTGAGTATTGCACACCCACGCAACATAGCTATTGTACTTGCCCTTATGAATTCTTCTGCGAAAGGTATTTCCGCACTCACCACAAATAAGCTTTTCGGAAAAAGCATATCTCTGCTGATATTTATCACTACCGCTTTCTATTCCCTTTTCGGCAGCCCTTTGTTCAATAAGTGCAGCGGTAGCATTAAAATCCTCGTGACTGATAATTGCCTCATGATGATTCTGTATTAAGTACCTGTTAAGCTCTCCGTTATTTGTATGACGATTAAAATTACTGTCGGCATAGGTTTTCTGAAAAATACAATCACCTGTATATTTTTCATTCGTAAGAATATTGTGCACACTTGTCGATGTCCACCTTCCACCCTTTTGCGTTGGCACCTGTTCAGCGTTCAACTCCTTAGCAATTGAGTACATTCCTTTACCTGAAAGCAGTTCTCTGAATATTCGCTTTACAATATCTGCCTGTTCAGAAACAACTTGCAGTCCACCTGATTCAAGCTTATAACCATAAGGTGCACTACTTAATCTGTAAGTTCCGTTTCCAAAACGCTTTTTAATTGACCATCTGTTGTTTGATGAAATAGAAGCGGATTCACCCTCAGCCATTGTGCTGAGAACTGACAGAAAGAGCTCGCTTTCCATAGAACCGGTATTTATATTTTCCTTTTCAAAATATACCGGAATATTCAGGTTGAGAAGTGTTCTCACAATTTCCAGACAATCCATAGTGTTTCTTGAAAACCGGCTGATTGACTTTGTAATTACAAAATCAATTTTCTTTGCCTTGCAATCAGCTAAAAGCCGCATAAGTTCCGGCCTTTTACTTGCCTTTGTGCCTGTTATGCCCTCATCGTAGTACAAACCCGCAAAGCACCAATCATCTCGTGAATTGATGTAATTTTCATAATGGCTCTTTTGTGCTTCCAAGCTTTCAAGCTGTGCATCAGTCGCCGTTGAAACTCGGCAGTAGGCTGCAACACGCAGTTTATCCTCGGCATTTTTTGCAGGTTGAATTTTGTCAATTTTCGTAACCTTTTTCATGATAACTCACCTCCCATTTCACTTGTATATACATCACTCTAAATGTCACAATTGTCAAGTTGTTTTCGGCATAATCTCGGCTAAAAATGGAGAGAATGTGTCACGATTTTTCTTTGTTAATTTGTTGAATTCTTCCAACGAGATAAGTCCTTTTTCAAGCATATCCTTAGCTACCCTCTGCGCCATAAAATAGTTGTAGTCCTGTAAAAGCTCCGCATCTGTCAACGGCTTTGCAGACATTTTTAAATGTGACTCAACATCTGTTGTCTGCAATACTGTTCTCACTTCATTCTGCATAATACTACCTCCGGTTTTTTTGTTATTCACTTTCCACTGGAGATAAACAGAGGTTTTGAGCGAAAAAAATCCCCATCAAGGAGAAAAAACACCTTGATGGGGATTTGGCTTTGTTAGAATATTATGCTATTGTCTGTTAAGATAAAATCTCGTTTACTCTTTTCTGAATGGCGTTGTAGTCATAGCCGGCTTTGGTGAGACGTTTTTTGCGGTCGGCGCCGTTGCCCCATTTGCCCTGAATTACTTCTCTTTAATGCATTAACTCATCTACAGCAGTCGAAATCACTTCTAAACAAACCATTTCATAATTGCCATAAACAGATTAAAACACATTTAACCATTCGAGTATGAATACAATGTACTTGATTCATAACATAAGCTCCATATTTAAATTACTGCTATACTTTGTGTCAACTTTATTATTTGTTTTTTTGGTTAAAAATTATTTCATTGAATAAATCACACAAATTATTATTTTTTTCGGCACAATCTCCCAATAAATTCACTATATGTGCACTGGGTGAAATAGCATAATTATTTTTCTCTGCAATATCATGAATATTCTCAAGCTTGCTTACTTCATTTTTACCGCAAAATATAATCAGCCCAGCAATATATTCATTTCTAACAGTAGGATTTAATGAAAATAAATACTTATAAGTTAAGAATGGCAATTGATATTGTTTGATATTATTAGAGGTACTGTACTTAGCATCAAGAACAAAATAATATATACTTTCATCATTCGTAACCTTAATCAAATAATCCGGGTTATAATAAGTTCCCGTTCTAACATCTTTACCACCTAAAAGAGCAAGAGCTTTAATATCTGAAATACTAATAGTAGTACTTCTAAACAAATTAATATTGTTACTATAATCACTAGCCATTAATTCATTATAAATAATAGGCTGAAAATACACGGTAACATTATTATTCTTCTTATAAAATTCAAAAGTATTGTTATAAATAGTGTTGCGATAATACTTCTTTTCTTTATATTTAAAAGTCATACTGCTATTCAAAGAAAAGCCCATATATTCAAGTGTCTTATTGATTCTAATAAGGCAATAATATTCATATATTTTACTTATAGAAACAAAACTAAGCAATAACTCATACTTTTTCAAAATATAATTTCCGCACATGAACCAATTTCTTATCTTTTGAAACATGACCCTATATGTAATATTACCTTGAAAAACATTAGTATATTCAGGTGGCGCCATAACAACAATATTTTTTACTGGAAGTATAGAGTGATATTCCTCAAATAAATTTTTAAACTTCAGTATCAGTGGATCAACATAATCTATATATCCTTTAAGAATTCTTGTGTTTCGTGTGTAAATATAATAAGAAGATTCAACATAATTATCTTTTTCTTTTGGTTGTGAGTCATGTAAGTAACGTTCGATTAAAAACTTTTTAATCTCTTGCAACTCATTGATTATAGTTTGTAAGAAGCCAACGATAACCCGGTTTTCATATATATCATATGAATACGTGACAGACTTAACTAAAGTCTTATTTGGCTGATAATATTGACCATCAACAACGATACCTGAATTATAATTTACGGGTCGAAGTTCTTCAGGATGCGTTGATATATAACGTATCGTGTTAGCTTGTATATTTTGCAACTCTTGAAAATTTCCTATTTTATCAAGATTAATTAATTTTGACTGGGGAGAATAACGTAACACTTGATATATATTTACATATGTATTATATATATCTTCAAGCATTGAAAGTTTTGAATCTAACGAAATATTGGTATTAGGTTTTATACCCGTTGATATCTTAGAATTCTTATGCTCTTCATATAGGTAATCATCGCAATTATCATATATGTAGTCAATCATATGAATTAATCCTTGATTAACACTGTTTTTATTCATCATTAGACTAATATTATCAGTAACATAAGAACAGCCATCTATTACAACTTCAATTTTCACTAATCCAAAGCATTCGATAAATAATGAAGCGTATTCATGTCGCCTTGATAATGATTTATCAACAATCTCGTTATTAATAAAGGTCGCATCAACCGTTTGAACTATATCTTTATTATCAACTACCTTGATTAAATAAGCGTAATCATTAAAAATATAATCTCTACTTACTATGTGTTGATAATCATTAAGTATTTCAGTACATTCTTTCAAGTGTAGTTCAAACTCTGTAACTGAGCCATTCTTGGCATATAACTTAAGTTTATAATTACTCATAATTCACACCAAACTCAAACTAAATATCGACAATAACCCATATTCTGATCAGCTGACTCTTGCATTCGAGATAATGCTTGTTTCGTCATTTTTAAGTGATTTTCTTCACAAATTTGTGATAGTGACTCAAATAAGCGTCTGTAATTTTCATACATACCATTGATTTTTGGAAGGAGTTTTTGAAGTATAGCAAAATCAAGAGCTTTTTCTTTCTTGCTTACACCAAGCTCATCTTCCATTATCTCCTGTGCAATACAAACATATTTTTTTATGCTTTGCTTTATTCTTGGACTAACAGTCAGGTAGTGATCATCAAAAAGTTTGTAGATTTTTTCAGCCAATGCTTGCAGTTGCATATCGCCATTACCTGAATCAACAAATGCTTTTTTTATGTCAGACCAGAGATATATATTCGAAAAATAGTCGGTAATATCTTTTTCTGTCTCTTTAACATCTGCTTTTGGCAGTTTAACAATCCAAGCACGGTCAACTAATCTTGGCGACAATTGTTCAGTTGTTTGATCATTGTTTATCGTAGCTAAAAAATGCAAAGTTTCAGGAATATATATATCATCATCGAGGCCAATATTTATAAACATATTTTTATCTGATTTATCAGCTATGCGCATAAAATCAGCCCAATAATACTCAATAGGACTCAAATTTGCCTCGTCCAATAAAATAACAAAAGGAAACCGAGAATTTTCTCTTTCTTCATTTAGTATCATTAACCCATCATATATTTTTGCATTACTTCTATCATATCTTTTAGTTAGAGGGTTAAAATACCCTATCAAATCTCTTTTAGATGACCATCCTCTTTCAACTGAAACAGGAATAAAACGATTTCTTGAAATATTAGAATCAAAACCGAAACTATTAAGTCCTAAACTATAAGCGAGAATACTGCATATAGATGTTTTTCCCGTACCAGGCTCACCTGAAAATATAGTAAGGAAGTTCTGTGACAAACATATGTACATATTAATTATGTCGTTCCTACTATAATTTCTAAACTGTTGAATATCTTCAACTAAATTATCTATCAAATCAGTTTTTCTTATGTTTTCACAAGGCAAATTCCGCATATATTCAGATATCTCTTTATATTTTTCATATTCTTTACTTTTACTCCATTGACCTGCGGCTTCAACAAGAAGGTTTGAAATATAAGGATCAAATGCGGTCTTAACCATTTTAGTTGTATTCATCTCGCTTGACACGGTTTCTTTGACTTCTTTCTGTAATGTATCATACTCAGTTCGTTTCTTTGAAATACGGAGTACCCAATCATCATATGTCGCTTGTAAGTCTTTATTTTTTGCAGTTAATTCATTCTTTTTGTTTTCCAAATTCATAACATCATCATACAAAGAAACTTTGTCCTTGAGTTCTTGGTTATCATTTTTTAACTTTTCATTTTCATCTTTTATAGATATCAATTCTTCGCTTTTAGTTATTGCTTCAGTTGAATTATCCTCATTTTCTAGTTCAATAATTTTTTCTTCAAGAACCTTGTTATTTTTTTCAAGTTCATCTTTATCTGAAGACAGATGTTCTACCTCATTTTTCAATCGATCGATTGTTTCTTGCGATTCTTTATAAACATTACTCTCTTTAATTTTTTCGCCTAGTAAGATTTGCACATCCGAGTCACTTTCATCAATAAGTGAAATTATAGCTTTTTTCTTTTCATCTTCATAATTTAAAGCATTTGTTATAATTTCTTTAATTCTACCTATTCTCTTTTTTTGAAACGATTCAGGTATATCCCCTAAAAATGGAGATGTCTTGACTAATCTATCAAATTCATATACATTATTTTTTAATAGTTCAATATCAATCTTATCTTGCAATTTATCCAATAATATAGCGTCAGGTAAAGCATCAACTAATTCTGGTTCTCCAGTAATAATTGCAACTGATACACGATCATGGCTTTGTTGAGAAAAATCAAATTTCTTATAATACTTTTCAGAGTATTTTTTTAAAACATATCCATTACTGCTGATGGATGGTGATATATATTTATCACCATAAATGGGGCGTTCATGAAGTTCATATGGACCATATAAAGAACCTTCATAGGCCAGTAATACATGCTGACCGATAAAATATTTTTCATTTACCAATACTAAATTATTAAATGCATCATAATTTACAATATCGGTTTTCGAATTGACAATTTTATATATTCCAATATCTTCTATCGGCTTAATTATATCACATAGATTTTTTCCTTTTTCAACCAAAGATTGCAAATCTAGCTTAATTTGAATTTTTTCATTTTCATTTTTCTCAAGATCTTCTTCGCTAAAACAAACAGAGTATAAACAATCATAAGACTCCTTATTTGCTATTTCCAAGGCGTTTAAAAACTTTTTAGGTGCAGATTCCCTATACATTTCGTATGAAAGATTGATTTCACCATACTGTGGAAATTTTAATTCCAATTCGGAACGAGATATTTCTTCTATCGTTTTACTATCTGGATCATATAAATATTGCGGTTTAAAATTATAATAAGTTCCACTATATCCACCTAATTGAATTATACCTAAATAATATTTCATAATAATACCTCCATACATAAACTATAATATTTTAAAGTAAAGACTAAGATTGCTTGAATTCATTATACATCAAACAATAGTGTTTTTCAACTATTTTTATATATCTTCACGTAAAAAAATTATCGATTTTTCATCAAGCTGAACAAAAAATCCCCATCAAGGAGAAAAATTCCTTTGATGGGGATTTTGTTAGGATACTGTTCTATTGTCTGTTAAGATAAAATCTCGTTTACTCTTTTCTGAACTGCATTTAAAGCCGTGCTTTGATGAAGTATTCGCAAAAATTCTTTCAAGAGCAAGCTGTGGTGAAACCTATTTGCTCTCAAAGCACAACACGCCAATGCCCGACAAATCATATGAAATATGCTGTGCATACACTGTGATGATGCCGTTCATCGGTGTTGTAATTCTGTATATGCGAAACGGCTGTGACCTTGATGTGTCATTCGGCTTAACGCGTATAACCCTGTCGTTTTTAATCTCATCAAACAATGCACCGTGCAAGTGCTGACACAAGTTCAAGTCCTGCGTCAAGAATTGACGGCAAGCTGTCCAGAAGTCCCTGTACAATCGTCATAACCGCATTGACCGCAGTAGGAATTAGTGTAGGCAGTGCGTCTGCAAGGCCTTGTACGAGAGTTGCTACGAGCAAGGTTGCCGACTCAATCAGCAAGGGCAGATTTTCAACAATTGCATTTGTAATTGTTAATAAGGCTGACACCGCAACGGGAATCAGTTGTGGCAAAAGCTGAAGCAATCCCTCAAGCACCTGTGCAAACAATTCTGCAAGAGTTTCCAGAACAGTGGGAAGCATTTCACCTGCCGATTCAAGCAGTGTGGTAATGACTGTCGGCAAGGCTGAGATGAGATTTTCCACAATAGGCGAGATATTCTCAAGCACGGTCTGAAATGCTGTTACAACATTTTCACACAACACATCAAGGTCAGCGTTTGCGTCGCCAAATCCTACCACAAGGTTAGTGACCGAGGATTTCAACGCATTAACCGAACCCGAAATTGTACCCTCCGCCTCTTTTGCAGTAGTGCCGGCAATATCCATACTCTCCTGCATAACATGGATTGCATCGACCACATCGGCATATGACGAAATATCGTACTTAATGCCCGATATTTTCTCTGCGTCAGAGAGAAGTCTTTGCATTTCTTCTTTAGTACCGCCGTAGCCGAGTTTAAGGTTATCGAGCATTGTGTAATTCTGCTTGGCAAAGCCTTGATACGCATTCTGAATGAGCGACATATCCGTACCCATTTTGTTTGCATTATCTGCCATATCCGTGATTGCCATATCGGCATACTTTACCGACTTGTCCGTATCACCGCCAAGCGACTGAATGAGGCTTGCTGAAAAGCCTGTAACAGTTTCCATATAGTCATTTGCAGAAAGGCCTGCCGTTTTATAGGCATTAGATGCGTAGCTTTGCAGCTTCTGTGATGAACCCTTGAAAAGCGTATCAACACCGCCGACAAGCTGTTCATAGTCGGCATAGGCATTAACTACCTCCTTGCCGAGCTTAACGGCAGTTGCGGCAGCCGCAGTAACAACCGCACCCATCGCAACACCCACACCCTTGAGTACCGAACCAAGCTTTGAAAACCTCTCCTTTGACTTATCCGCCTTGTCGCCTGCGTCCTTGATTTCATCGCCCATATCATCGGCACTTTCGGCAGTATCATCAAGCCGACCGTCAACCTTTTCAAGAGATTTTTCTGTCCCCTCAATATCCGTCTTTGCCTGTTCAAGTGCAGAATTATTACTGTTCAGTTCACGCTCCATACCGTTGAGTGATGCCTCGGCATTGTTAAGCTGAATTTGCCAGCTTTGTGTTCTTCTGTCGGTTTCACCAAAGGACTCTGATGCATTTGCAAGTGCCTGTCGCAAGGTTTCAATCTTCTGCTTTTGTGCGTCAATCTCCTTATTAAGAACCATATTTCTTGCAGACAAAGCCTGAACGGAATTATCATTCTTATCAAACTGCGAGGACACAAGCTTCATCTCAGAGCCAAGCACCTTAAAGCTCTGATTGATTTCTGCAAGCGACTTTTTAAATTCCTTTTCGCCCTCAATGCCAAGCTTAAGTCCAAAACTATCCGCCATATTCTCACCTCCTCAGGGCATAAAAAAAGACACCACATTTCTGCGATGTCTAAAAATTATTATTTGTGCAATTTTTGCCAAACTTTAAACATTTCAATCAGTGTATTTAGAAAAGCAATCAATTCTTCTCCGTCACTTTTTGTTATTGGTAGTGTCCACTTCGTAATTATCATAGCTGTGCGAATATCAGTTTCGGTATTATTACCAATATATGCTTGAACTCCAATCCTATCGTAGAGGTGATGCGGGTTTGCGGTGTTTCCATCTACTTCAAGAGGGTTAAAACTGATTAGGAAGTTTACTCCAGCCTTTTGAGCATCAATCCATTTGTGGTGACTTAGGTCATGTGGAGGATTTAGTTTTCCACTTCCACTATAGTTTTTGTTTCCTTGTCCAGCTCTACCGTGCGTTATTACAGTGTATTGGTTTTCCCTTAAAAGTTCAACCAACTTAGTTCTTTCTGTCGCCCGTGCTTTTATGTAGGCATTTCTGATTTTATTAAAATTATTAATTTCCATTATTTTACATAACATTCCTTATTGCAATTTTAGTTTTATTATATCAAAAATATATAATAAAGTCCATTGAAATTTAGATGTTACACGGAATAACATCATCAATGCAAGCAACTCGTTTTGGCTTTGCAATGCCGTTATATTGTCTATGACATTCCCACAAGTCAAGCAAGAGCTCAAAGGGCATCAGCCACACCTCATCTTGCGAAAGATCCAAATGTGCAAGTCCGTAATAAAGAAGTCGGGTAAAGAACTCCTCGTCACTTACCCGACTTTCGTGTTTTTTGAGTCAGACTCGCTTTCAATATTTCTCTTTGTACCCTTGTTCATTGAGTCCATAATTGCATTCTTGTATTCAGCAAGGTCAAACGGTGATGTAAGAAGTTCAACCTCGTCCTCACAAAGCAAAAGCTTTTTGCTGTTCGGATTTTTCAGATTGTAAATCATAACGCTCTGATTTGCAAGTAGTGTGATAAGCCAGATGATTTCATCAAGTGCCATTTCAAAATTTTCACTTTTCATAAGCCTGTCACCGAGGTTTTCAAGTCCGCCGTATCTTTTGGCAATTTCCTTTGTTGCCCTTGTTGTAAGAATAAGCTCATAATCGTTTTCACCAATTTTAATAATACTTCCTCTGTCAGTCATAACGCACCTCCGTATTTATTCAGCATAGGTCGGCTCATACACTTGAGTGTACCAACCGCTGATTGTGTCGATTGCAACACCTGTATCGTCCTCTGAAATTTCAGCCTTCCACGGGTGCTTGCCGAGCTTGTCAGCCTTGTTTCTGCGGATAACCGTACCCTCAATCGACGGAGTGGAAAACTCGATGCTTTCGCCCTTTGTGGTAAGATTAGTTGCAGGAATGCCAAACTTCACTCTGTAAAGCCAAAAGTAACGATACTTGCCGTTCGCTTTCTTTGCACGAAAACCGATTGCAACGGGCGGTGCTCCGTCCTCAGATGCGGAAACCAACACCTTGTTTTTGTCGATTGTCGCACCGGTCAAATCCTCTGCAACGGCTGTTCCAATGTTGTCGATACCGAGTGTGAGCGTACCGCTCTGAAATTCCTTTACAACCTCTGACGCACCGTCATCGGCATAAAGTGTCGCCTCGGCAAGCTCTACCGAAAGTTCCGCACTCATTGCCTTAGCAAGAGGAATGGGTGTATCGTAGGTTTCGTTTCCGTCAGAGTCCTCCGTGATTTTTGCGTAGTACAGCTTATCAAGTCCGATTGTTGCCATAGTTTATCTCCTCCAGTTCATAAGTTTTTAATGCGTCAATAGCATAGTGATGATAGCCCGTGTCGCTCTCGTAACCGATATACAGCCTGTCGGTTATTGAAATATCACTTTGAAAAAGAGCGGTCACAAGCTTGTATTTAAGTGCAGAATAATTACCCTTTGAAAATATAGAAATTCTCACTTCCTGTCTGTCAAAGGTCGGCATATTGTCGCAGTGCATATCAAAGCCGTCCGAAAGCGGTGTGAGAACAATGTATTCGTCAGGTGCTTTGTCTGAAAAAGCACCTGTTTCAACTCTGATATTTAAACCTTCTGCAATGCTCTTGATTTCAGCAAGCAAACTCATATGCTCTTTACCTCCTCATCAAGCGTGTTAATCATAACCGTCATACACTCCTTGCGTGACGCTGATTTTCCGGGTTTCATAAACGGCTTTGGTGGCTGACCGCTTTTGCCGTATTCAATTACACTCGCAATTTTTGCATTGCTTTCACCATTTGTTCTCGGCTCTGAAAAGCCTATTTTTATATTCAGATTGCCGTTCTTGTCCGACAAAACAGGTGACACACCAAGTGAGCGTTCAAGCTCACCCGTTGAGCGTGACTGCGTTTTTGTGTCCTTGCTGATGACATTTCTGAGATTTGTCCTCACCTTTTTAAAAACAACCTCAGCACCGGCATTGAGTACCCTTCCGCACACATCATCGGTTTTGTTCCCAAGTCTTGAAATTTTGAGTAAAAATTCCTCCGGCATTTTCATTGTACATCTAGCCACTTGCGTCAACCTCCTTTGCGAGAATTTCAAGATACATTCCTCTGCCTTTTACATTCTCAACGGATGTGATTTCGAACCGCTTTCCGTCACAAAGAATGAGCATATCGGTTGTAACCTCAATGTGCGGAATACACCTCAGACGAAACAGATCAGTCGCAACGGAAAATGTCGCCATATTCGCCCACCGTTCACTGCCGTGTCTGCCCTCACGATATGCTCTCACGCTTGCTACTGTTTTCATTCTTAAAGCCCTCATCATCGGTTTCAATCACCTTTTTCATAATTTCAACAGGTGTGTTCATGTTTCCAAAACTCATAGTTACACCTTCCAGTTTCTGTCAAGCCTTAAAAGTAAATTGACCGTGTTCCACACCTGAGCCGATGCGTTTGTGCTGTCAGCAAAGAATCCGCCCGTTGAGCCATCTCTGCTTTCATAGAAATGGCTCGCAAGCATAATAACTGCCTGCTCGGTAGTTGCAGGCATTGCGTGTGTGGAGTAGTAACCCTCATCAATGTGTTGATAGCTTTCGGCATAGGAAACCGATGCAGTGATGTACTGCTCAAGAAGTGCATCGTCCTCAGAATGTTCAAGTATGAGATTTTGCTTTACCCTTTCTAAAAGCCTGTCAGTCATAAAAGCACTCCTTAACCGCCTGTAGAAACTGTACCCTTCATTTTGAGAATCTTAACTGCCTCCGGAACAATAAGTCTTGCATCAACTCTTTTTGTCGCAAGGAAACCTACCTGTCCGTTTGCTGCATATAACTCATTGAGTCGTTTAAAGGTAACACCCTGTCTGTCACCAATCCAGTAGTAGGAAAGGTCACCGAATGCAATCGGCTTTGTACCCGATGCAGCATTTGCAATTGATGAAGATGTGTAAACAGGCTTACCGAGAAGTGTGTCGGTTTCACCGTCCTTAATAGACGGCTGCCATAAATACTGACCGTTGCTGTCCTTAAGTTTTCTAATGCTGTTTACTGTGCTGTCATTTAAAAGCCAAACACCATTTTTACGATATGGCGCTTTAAGGCTGTAATAAAGGTTGATGAGTTCATCGGCTGTGATTGTTACTGTTGATACAGCTGTCACACCAACTTCACCGCCTTCGCTGTCATCAAAAATACCGTAAGGCTTTGCACTGCCGTCACCGATAACAAAGGCTTCCTCTTCAGCTTCACCGATTCGTCTTGCAAACTCCTGATTGAAGTAGCTTTCAAGGTCGAATGCAGAGTCGTTCAAAAGCTCTTCAGATACCTTGATTAAAGCACACAGCTTATGCGCACCGATTGTTTTCTGACCGAATGATGTATCGCTGTCGGTGATTGTAGCGTCCTCCTCAGTCCACATTGCCTTACCTCTTGTGGCAACAACAGGGATTTTGTGTGCGTTTGACGCTGTTGTAAATGTATGTGCAAGCTGACGAATTACAAGCTCTTCATCAAGTGCCTGAACAAGTATGTTTTCAAAGGTTTCCGGTACAAGAAAACCGCCCTCGCTGTCAACACCCTCACTGAGAATGTTTCTGACCTCCTGCGTTGAGCGGTTTCTCATCTGATTCCAGAATGCTTTGTTGTACTTTTCAGAAGCTGTGCCTGTTTTACTCTCACGATCGACGTTATCGGGTTTTGAAACAAGCGGTGTGCTTGTCGGGAGATTTAACTCTCTTTCAAGGTCGTCTGCTCTTTGCTGACGCTCAATCTCGTGACCGAGGTCAACAATATCCTTTTCCATCTTTTCATAAGCTGCGGTATCTTCCGCCGAAAGAATACCGGTTTCGTTTCTGTGGGAATCAAGAAATGCTTTTGCCTGTTCCCAGATTTTTGCTCGTTTCTCACGAAGTTCGTTAATTTTAGCCATAGTAAAATTCCTCCTTAAGGTTTTAATAAATTAAGTCTTTTTTCAAGGTCTGTGATGTCTGTTTCTGTGTTAGCACCGGCATTTGCTAAATAGTGTGATTTAAGTTTATTTTGAAGAGCCACACTCACTGCTCTGCGTGAAAACAGGATAGAATCCGATGCTTTGTTTTTCTCATTTTCATCTTCATTAATTTTCTTGTCGGGTTCTATAATGCTGTCTGCAAATCCGAGTTCAACGGCTTTCTTTGCATTCATCCATGTTTCTTCCTCCATAAGACGGGCAAGCTTTGCTCTGCTCATTCCTGTTTTGATTTCATAAGCATTTATAATGCTCTCCTTGACCTCCTCAAGCATTTCAATAGCCTTCTGCATTTCGTTGTGGTCACCCATTGCAACCGTAGCCGGATTATGAATCATAAGCATTGAAACAGGGGACATCATCACATTGTTTCCAGCCATAGCAATTACAGATGCAGCACTTGCGGCAATACCGTCAATCTTAACGGTTACATTGCCTTTGTAATCCATCAGCATATTGTAAATCTGAGCCGCGGCCACGCAGTCACCACCGGGAGAATTTATCCATACGGTAATATCACCCGTGCCACTGTTTAACTCGTCTTTGAAAAGCTGTGGAGTAATATCATCGTCAAACCAGTTTTCCTCGGCGATTGTGCCGTTGAGAGCCAGAACTCTCTCGGTCGGACTGTTCTGAGTCTGATTCTTCCACTTCCAGAACTTCTTCATTTTCTTCCTCCTTCATTTCGTCTGTGTTTGCAAATGCGCCTGCATTTTTGAGAGGTAGCATATTGCCGTTTATGAGGTACAAATCTCCGCCTTCCTCTGCTGATATGCGGTCAAGGTTTTCAAGCTCTCGTATGTCATTTGCTGACATCCAGCCGTTCTGCCTTGCCGTTGCATATCCGTTCATTCGGCTTTGATAGTCACCTCGGAGCAGTCCGTCAACATTGAATTTTACAAAGTATTTTCTTTTTTCTTCAATAGATAGCAGGGAACGGGAAATCGACTGTTCCCACCTGATTATCCAAGGTTCAAGTGTGTACTTTACAAATTCAAGTGACTGCTGTTCAATATTAGAAAAGCTCGACTTTTCAAGGTCACCCACCATATGCGGAGGCACTCTGAAAATTCGAGCTATCTCATCTATCTGAAATTTTCTGGTTTCGAGGAACTGCGCCTCGTTCGGTGAAATTGAAATCGGTGTGTACTTCAGTCCCTCCTCAAGCACGGCAACTCTATGACTGTTGCCGCTTCCCGCAAAGGCGGCATTCCACGAATCACGAACCTTTGACGGGTCTTTAAGCGTACCCGGATGTTCAAGTACACCGCTGGGTGACGCACCGTTTGCATAAAACTTACTACCGTATTCCTCGGCGGCAATGGCAAGACCGATTGCGTTCTTTGCCATTGCAATAGGCGAGTATCCGACAAGTCCGTCAAATCCAAGTCCGGCAATATGCAAAACCTCATACGGTGAAAGCCTTACCGTTGCACCTTTCATTGTTCTTGCGTCATCGGAGCTTGTGTTGTACTGATAGTAAAGATTACCGCTTTTATCTCTGTCAACTGTCATTCTGTTCGGCATAAGAGGATAGAGGGCAACAACATCGCCCTTGCCATTTCTTATGATTTGTGCATAGGCATTGCCCCACAAAAGCAGATGAGTCATCAAGGTTTCTCTAAAAGCAAATGAAGTCATTTCGGGATTAGGCTCATCGTGCAAAAGAAAATACAACGGATGTTCAAGTGCCTTTTCCTTACTGCCATTTGAGTTGTATTTGTAAAGATTAAGCGGAAGTCCTGCAACCGCCTCGGATAAAATTCTGACGCAGGCATATACTGCCGTCATTTGCATTGCACTTCTCTCGGTCACGCATTTGCCGGCACTGCTCTGGCCGTAGAAAAATCGGTAACTGCTGCCCGATGTACTATTTTTCGGCTTATCTCGTGAACGAAACAAACCGCTTAAAATACCCATAAAACCACCACTCCTTCATAAAATGGGCAAAAGAAAAGCACCTCTTTTGAGATGCTTTGAAAAATATATTTACTTTTTATGCTCATATATATCTGCATAAAAATTGACTGATGTCATATAAACAACAATCCTCTGTCATCATAAACAGATGCACAGTTATTGTTTCCACAGCGAATTGCTCTGTCAAGTGCCATAATTGTAGCAATCGCACCGTCAATTTTCTCCGTGGATTTTTCTTTGTCTGCCTTTATGTTGCCGGCAGGGTCTGTTCTGACAAAGATATTGTCCATATTCCATCGAAGTACAGGGTGACCGCCGTGTGCGATTCGCTGTTCAAGCGTCAGTTTCATAAGCTCCTTTGTAGGCGGTGACATATCCTTAAAGCCCTGTCCGAACGGAACGACCGTAAATCCCATACCTTCAAGATTCTGCACCATCTGAACTGCGCCCCAACGGTCGAATGCAATTTCTCTGATGTTGAATTTCTTTCCGAGCTGTTCTATGAACTTTTCAATATAGCCGTAATGAACAACATTTCCCTCGGTAGTCTGTAAATATCCCTGTCGCTCCCACACATCATAAGGTACATGGTCACGCTTTACACGCATGTCAAGTGTGTCCTCGGGTATCCAGAAATATGGAAGAACGATGTATTTGTCATCTTCATCAAGTGGAGGAAACACAAGTACAAAAGCTGTAATATCCGTTGTGGAAGATAGGTCAAGACCTCCGTAACATACTCTGCCAATCAAATCATCTTCTCTGACTGCAAATGCACATTTATCCCATTTATCCATAGGCATCCAACGGACTGCCTGCTTTACCCACTGATTAAGCCTTAGCTGTCGGAATGAGTTCTCCTCGCCGGGGTTTTGCTTTGCACTCTCACAGGCAGTTTTAACTTTATCAATGCCGATAGTTTCACCAAGAGATGGATTACACTTTTTCCATACCTTTGGACTTGTCCAGTCCTCGGTATCATCAGCACCGTAAATCACGGGATAGAATGTGGGGTCAATTTTTCGTCCGTCAATAATATCCTGTGCCTTTTGATGAACCTCATAACAGATTGAATGTGTATCTGTGCCGGCGGTTGTGATCAGAAAAAAGAGCGGCTGCATTCTTGCATCACCGCTGCCCTTGGTAAGGACATCATAGAGTTTTCTGTTCGGCTGACTGTGCAGCTCATCAAACACAACACCGTGAACATTAAAGCCGTGCTTGCTGTATGCCTCGGCGGATAGCACCTGATAAAAGCTGTTTGTAGGTTCGTAAATCAGCCTTTTCTGTGATGCAAGTATCTTTACTCTTTTGTTCAGAGCCGGACACATTCGCACCATATCGGCGGCAACATCAAAAACGATTGACGCCTGTTGTCTGTCAGCAGCCGCACCGTAAACCTCGGCTCGCTGTTCACCGTCACCGCATGTGAGCAGAAGTGCAACAGCCGCAGCTAATTCAGACTTGCCGTTCTTTTTCGGAATCTCAATATATGCAGTGTTGAACTGCCTGTATCCGTTAGGCTTTAGAATACCGAACAGGTCACGGATAATCTGCTCCTGCCAGTCCATAAGCTCAAAAGGCTTTCCCGCCCAAGTGCCTTTGGTGTGGCAAAGGCTTTCAATAAAGGCAACGGCAAAGTCAGCGTATTCCTTATCGTAATAGCTGTCCTTAGCTTTAAATTTTGTAGGCTTATAATTCTTAATTTTTCTCAAAATCTCACCTCCGATAGGGCATAAAAACAGCACCGATTATTTCTAACCGATGCTATTTTTTACTATTTAACTATTTCAGTTTGGCTATCACGAACGCAGAGAATAAAAGATTAGTAAGATTAGTTATTATCTATTTCCCAAAATAAATTATCCTCTGCATTAATATCCATGGGATTTTTTATATCCCATAATCTTAAATAATCTAGTGTATCAAAGCTTAATCTAGTATGATCAATACGTTTATCAGCAAGAAGTTCTTCAAAATACAAGTTTTCAAATTTAAAATTGAATCCTCCGGGACTTGAATTTTTATAAGTGCAATATCTTTTGCCTTCTTTTATCATTTCCTCAGCATCATCCAGCAGGAAAGTAAATGTATCAATTACTAACTTATCATGTTTTTCAAAATACTTGTTTTTGTTTTTTTCTAATTTCGCTATCCAATACGGATGATCTTGAGGGATTTCGGGCTGTACAATAACAATAGAAACAACTGGCTTTAGATCGAAATTTTCAGCAAAAGCTCTTAGTTCTTTTATATTATGTTCATCAAAATTAAATAGCTTACTTTCAATTTTTATCTCATTATCATTTATCTTTATATTTAAAGTATGACTTTTAACTGAAATTGCATATCGGTTATTCTTGTTTCCTAAGTCCGAGGCAATTATATCCGCACCAGCATGGTCCACCAAAGCAACTTTCATATTTTTTTGTCGTCCAATTAAATACATTATAAGTTGCTCACCGAAATCTCCGAACTGTTTTGACCACCTAGGATCTTTATTTTTACTCATTTCTACACCTCCTGAATACCAATACTAATAACTTATTATGAATTTTCTTCTACAATGTAACTATATATTAAATTTATACATATGTCAACTTCTATGCCTATGAATAGTATCAAGAATTTTCTCCTGCTCCGTTTCATCAACACCAATACTTTCAAGAGCCTCTCGTGTTCCGCAGTCGGGGCAGATAATTGTTAGATTATCCACTCTTGAAACTGCACCTCGTTCTCTAAAAAGCTTTCCGCATTTCGGGCATACCTGAACCCTTATTTCATTCGTCTGCATAGTATCCTCCTCATTCTGTTCACTGTATTAATCAAAATTCTTTTGTCAAAGCCAAAATATTCATACCCCTCAAGGCAAGTGTAAACATAGTAATCTGACGGTATGCCTATCGGTCTGTCCGACCTCATCACATATGCAAAACACTCAAGTGGGGTTACTTTTGTTTTATCCATACTTGTCACATTCAATGTGTAGTCCTGCTTGTAATAAAAATTCGGATAACCCTCGTAGCGGTCAAGCGCCTTTTCATCAGAAGGTGTTACTTCCCAAACGGCAACAGGAACGCTTGCTCCGATTTTCGGCTCTATGGTTAAGTACGAACCCGTAAGACTTCCTCTGAAATAGAGTATGTGATTTTCCAAAGTCGCTGTTCCCACAAGCCTTGCTTTTGGACAGCGTATTTTCATCTGCCTTACATTCAGGTTACTGCCATACGCAATGTAAAACCTTGTCAATTTAATCATCCCTTTCCGAAGAATTGTTCTTCTACCACCTTAAGACCGCCGAAGCGGTCGGTGGGGCTGTGCCTATATTCTTCAAGCGGCTCTGCCGTTGCGGAAAGCTCCGTCACCTGAAAGCCTTTTTGTGAGAAGTTCTCTTGCTGTTTTGAACTCGTCACCGATAAATCCGAGCCTTAAAAGCCAGGTTCTCATTGCGTATTTTGGGTTTTCGCTTTGCTGTGGTTTCGGACTTGCCGTTCTCACTTCCTTTGCCATTTGGCTGAGTGCAAGGCAAAGCTGAATGTAGCTTTTAAGCTGTCCTGCGTGAAGTCCGTTCTGCTTGCCGTCTGATGGCTTGTCAAATTGGAAAAGTCTGAATTCAACCGTTCCCTTTGTAAAGGTTGCGTGGAGGTTCAGCATATGGTATCGGCTACCGTTGTAATGGTGATTTCTGCCGTAGTTTTCATCGTGGCTCTTGTACCATACATCGGCAAGCTGTGACATTGTTTCAGGCTTAGTTCTGTTGACCTGTTCCAAAAAGCGTGGATCTACCGTTTTGCAGTATCTTCTTATTCTCACCTCGTCAAGGTTTAAGGCGTCAATCAAAAGCTGTTCGTGGCTTGCCATAATGTTTGCAAGGTTTCTGAGTGTCTTTGCCGTGTGGCCTTTTGCACCGATGTGAATGTGTACTCCGCAACCTCTTGTTGAGTCGCTCTTTGCACCCGCTTTTCTTAATATCCTTACAAGCTCCTGCAAGGTTTCAATGTCTGAATAGTTTAATTGGTGTGACCATTTCGCATTTCTCACTGTCAATTCCTGCAATGCTGACATCTTTTTGGAATTTCCACTCTCTGCCTTGCTCGTCCCAAGCCGAGTATGTGCAGTAGCCGTTGCGGTCTGCTGTGTTTTTGTATCGACCTGTTCCGAAAAATTGTGAGGCAAGCTTTGCAGCCTTGCTCCTTGAAATACTGTTCATTTCAATCTCAACACCGATTGTCTGCTTTTTCATTTTCTCAATCTGTCTTGCTGTCTTTGTATTCATAATGTCCTCCGTTTTTGTAATTGTGTATTTCCTTTTGTTGTACACATATTCGCTCTTTTTGAAGGATATATCAATACGATTACTGCACAATCATTTTGCAAGATTATTGTGTATATCTATTCCCTTTCAACCTCTTTCACAAGCTCGGTATACGGGATTTTTCTACCGTTTCTTTCAACAAACACACCTTCTGCATTGTTTGTATTTTCAACATATCTTCAAATTACTGAGGCGTATTTTTCGTCGAGTTCCATCATATAGCAAATTCTGTTCATCTGTTCACACGCCATCATAGTTGAACCGCTACCGCCAAAAGTGTCGATCACAACACCGTTTTCCTGAGTTGAACTGCCAATAGGATAGCTGAGTAAATCAAGTGGCTTTGATGTTGGGTGATTTGCATTTCTTTTTGGCTTGTCAAAATTCCAGATTGTAGTTTGCTTTCTGTCCGAGTACCACTTATGCTTTCCGTTCTGCACAAAACCATAAAGTACAGGCTCGTGCTGCCACTGATAATCAGAGCGACCAAGAACAAGACTATCCTTCACCCAGATGCAACAACTGGCAAGATGAAAGCCTGCACCAATAAACGCCTTTCTGAAATTAAGTCCCTCTGTATCAGCATGGAACACATATGCTGAACCTCCATTCTCAAGATGTTCAGCCATACACTTAAATGACGCAAGCAGAAAATTGTAGAACTCCTCGTTTTTCATACTGTCATTCTGAATTGTCAGGCCTGATGAGCTCTTAAAAGATACACCATACGGCGGATCAGTCAGTATAAGATTTGCCTTTGTATTGCCCATAAGAGTTGATACATCTTCACTTGATGTTGCATCACCACACATTAGTCTATGCCTACCAACAGTCCAGACGTCACCTTTCTCAACAAACGAGGCCTTTTCAAGTGCTGCGGTTAGGTCAAAGTCATCATCTTTTGCACGGCTTTGGTTATCATCGCCGAATATATCCATTAGCTCAGCTTCGTCAAATCCGGTCAGGTTCAAATCAAAATCAGCACCTTGCAGTGATTCAATTTCTACCTTCAAAAGTTCCTCGTCCCAGTCGGCATCAGGAGCCATTCTGTTGTCGGCAAGTATGTAGGCCTTCTTTTGTGCATCGGTAAGGTAGTCTACAAATACACAAGGCACTTTATCAATGCCCTCTTCTTTTGATGCCATAATTCTGCCGTGACCGGCAATGACATTATAATCTCTGTCAATTATTACGGGGTTGATAAAGCCAAATTCTCTGATTGATGCTCTCAGCTTGTTGATTTGCTCCTTTGAATGTGTCCTTGCGTTATTCACATACGGAATCAGCTTGTCTATGTCAACAAGGTTCATCTCCGATACTCTATTCATATTGCATTTCCCTTCCCTCCATCAAAACACAAAAGCCTTTCTTTGCTCCTGCTATGTCACCGTGAAGTGCCTGTCCTCTCAAGGTTAAAAGTTCCTGCCTTTTCAGCCTGTGTTTATATCTTTTAAGTGTTTTTAAAAATTGTGCCAATTCGTTCTGTTCGTTCATCATTTTATCTTCCTTCTGAGCAAAAGCTCCATAGTATCGTTCGGGTTATCCTCAAACGGAACCGTGCAGTTTTGCTTTACAATATCGTAAATCTCATACCAGATAAGGTTTGCACTTTTCTGATACTGCTGACTCATCTGTACGAATGGAGATGAGATTACTCCGCCTGTGGTCGGGTGCTTTCCAAGCAAACCGTAGGTGCTCGTTGCCTCCTCACACTGAATGTATCTTGCAAATGCCTGAGCATACGCTTCAATCAATCTCGGATTGACAAGCCGTTCGCAACCACGCTCTTTAAGCCACAACCAAGTTTCCTTGTATATCTCATCTGCTCCGAGAGGCACTCCGTTCTTCTGCTTTGCCGAAAGATAGTCTGCTGGTTTTGGCATATCCGCACCTTCAACAACTGCACCCTCAGGTAGGTCAACCGCCTCAAGTTCCGCACTCGTAAGCACGGGTATATCGTTTTCCATTAGCCGAACAGCCTGACCTTTTTGCAATTTTTCTGCCACGGACATTGGCTTGTCACCGGCCCGAACTCGTCTGCCGCCTCTGTTTGTACCGTCCTTTGCCATATAAAATCACCTTCTTTCACAATTTTTAATACCCCGTTTGAACTGCCGTTTTTGTGCGTGACACCCCACGCCGCTGTCCGGGTAGAAAGGTCGTAGAGATTTGACCCGCCCCACGGTCACCGATCACCGAGCTCATGGTGGATCTTCGTGTGGCACGACTGGCACAGGCTCATCAGGTTGCTGGCATCGTGGGTGCCACCTTGGGAAATAGGAAGAATATGATGAACTTCCTCGACCGGTGTTAACCGACCTTCCTTGAGGCACTGCTCACACAAAGGGTGGGCCGCTGCATACCTGTCACGGATACGCTTCCAAGCCCTGCCGTATTTGCGGTTGACATCCGGGCTACGCTCGTACTTGTTGTACCGATCCCGGTCCAGCTTCTCGTGCTCCGGGCAGAAATGTCTATCAGTAAGTCTTGGACAGCCGGGGTAAGCACAGGGCTTCTTTGGACTCCTTGGCACATAATCACTTCGCTTTCCGGGCATAACAAAAGCCCTGCGGGAGGGGTGCTCCCACAAGGCTTCCGTATGTTTTACTTTGTCCATCATAATACTATCATAAGAGGCGACTCTCAATCTCTCTCATTTACTCTCATGATGGCTGACACACAGGAAAGGGCCGTATCGTGCATCCGGTAAATGTGCTGGATGCTGTAATGCATCTCAACCGCAATCTTCTCCCACGAGAGGAAGCACAGATAACGCTTCTCCAGCAGGGTTTGCAGTTCAACATCCGAAACGGCCTGTATTGTGGCCATGATTTCTTTTTTTAGCTCAACCAGATCCTCGACGTCGTGTTTCAGGCTTTCCTCAACCTCGATTATCTTCAAAACGGCCCGTTCTACTTTGGAGCCGCCACGATTCGGGTTTCTCGGCATATCGCTATAAACGACGGTGCAGGATGTGGCCAGTTCATTTAAAGACTCGATTTGCTGGAGCTTGGATTTAATCCGCATATCCAGCGTCCGGGCCTGTGACAGATATTCTTTAGCGGTCATTTCGCTTCTCCTTCCGTAGCTCTTTAATGAGGAATTCCGGATCGACTTTTGACAGGACACCGAACCAGCCGGAGCGGAAGAAACGCTCGATTTCCTGAAGCTCCCGCTCGTCGTCGGTCAGCCGGTAATCCTTGACCACTTGCAGAATGATGGCATTTGCCAGTTCTTCATATGGGTTCAAAGTCGCACCTCCGAATTTGTGTTCACTCGGATTGGCGAAGATTGTCGATTTTTGTCGTTAGATTTTCAGATTTGCCTTGACCGCAGCGATCAGAGCCGACTGCGTTTTGTCTTTGGCCTTAAGTGCCCGGAGAATCTGCTCATCAATGGTGCCGTTCGTCACGATATGCTGAACGACCACAGTTTCGGCAGTCTGACCTTGCCGCCAGAGCCTTGCTATGGTCTGGGAATAGAGCTCCAAGGACCATGTGAGGCCGAACCAGACGATTGTGTTGCCGCCGGTCTGGAGATTGAGGCCGTGTCCAGCAGAAGCTGGGTGGATCAGGGCTACTGGGATTTCGCCGTTGTTCCATCTGCGGATACTGTCGGCTTTGTCCAGCTTGGAAAACGGGATATGCCGATCATGCAGCCGTTTCATGATCCTCTCCAGATCATGCTGGTACCAATAGGCCACCAGAAGAGGCTTACCGTTTGCCGACTCGATGATGTCCTCCAGAGCATCCAGCTTCTGCTCATGAATGGGGACCGTATTCCCGGCATCGTCGTAAATGGCACCATTGGCCATCTGGGAGAGCTTGCCGGAGAGGGCTGCGGCATTGGCAGCAGATATTTCGCCTTCGGGCAGGTCCAGAATGAACTGTTTTTTCATCTCGTCGTAGGCATCCTGCTCATCGGGGCTGAGATAGACCTTATATTCGCTGGATATGAGCTCCGGCATTTTTAGGTGGTCCGTGGATTTCATTGAAATGGTGATATCCGAGATTTTCCGGTATATGGCTTGCTCGGCACCGGGTTTCGGACGGTAGCTGTAAACAATCTGGCCGTTCATGGCGTCCGGCACGAAATACTCCTGCCGATAATAGGTGATAAACCGACCGAGTCGTTTTCCCATGTCTATGACCTTGAACTCTGCCCACAGATCCATCAGTCCGTTGCTGGCTGGAGTGCCGGTGAGCCCAACGACACGCTTGATTCTGGGCCGCACCTGCATCAGAGCCTTGAAGCGTTTCGACTGGTGGTTTTTGAAAGAAGAAAGCTCGTCAACTACGATCATGTCGTAGTCAAACGGGAGCTTGCTTTTCTCGATGAGCCACTGGACGTTCTCACGGTTGATGATGTAAATATCGGCTTTCTTCGTCAGGGCCGCTTTTCGCTCAGCCTCGCTTCCGACCATCACCGAATAGGTCAGGTGGTGAAGCTGGTCCCACTTTTGAAGCTCTGCGCTCCAAGTGTCACGGGCTACTCGAAGCGGAGCGATGACCAGCACCTTGTGAACCTCGAAGCTGTCGAACAGCAGGTCCGCAATAGCGGTCAGTGTGATGCTCGTTTTGCCAAGGCCCATGTCCAGCAGCACGGCAGCGAAGGGATGGTCCTCGATATAGTTGATTGCGTACCTCTGGTACTCATGCGGTTCGTATTTCATCAAGTATCCCTCCAATCTGCTCAGGGGCATCAAGGACATATACCTTGAAGCCCAGCCGCCGCAGTAATCCGTGTCTGGCTACCTGCAAAGGTCTCGGTTCCTTGCCCGGTGCCTTGACCTCCACGAATCCGATCTTGCCTCCGGGCAGCAGCACCAGTCGATCCGGCATCCCATCAAATCCGGGACTCACCAGTTTCGGTGCAATGCCGCCGCTGTTTTTCACGGCTTTGACTAAGTGTTGTTCTATGATTTTCTCTCGCATAATGTTCCTCCATCAGGAATTAGAGTGGGTGGTGACGGTCGATGACGGGTAATTCCGTAACTTTTCTTAGGCCTTGTTTTTTAGTGCTCTAAGAATAGTTTCTGTAAAGACTGTCATCGACCGTCACCCTTGGTTCAATCAAGGAAATCCGACTTAAGCTGCAGGCCAAAAAGCAGCCGTGCAGATTTGCTTCTTTTCCTTTCAAAACCGGCGCATTCCAGCGCAGTGTAGAAATCAGTCGTGCTGCGGATATAGTCGCCCACCTGCATGCAATAGCTGCGGTATGCGTTGTAGACGTCTCCGGATTTAGCGGAATAGGAGCTGTCAGTCTCACAGCATTCATCGAGGAACTGCGAGAGCCAGTCGTTATTGTCCTTGTACTTCTGGATCGCAGCTTCCACCACGGCTGGCTTTACGATGTGATAATCCTTTTCGATCACACGCTTGGCACCGGTCATGATCCATTTCAGGATTGCACCGCCAGCTTTGTTGAAAAGGTAATCGGCATAGTTCTTGATGTCAGAGGAACCTTCAATCTTGGCGTTAAACGGAATGACAATCAGCCTACGCCATGTTCCGGCATCAATCGCACCGACCTTCGGCAGATGGTTCGTGTAAAGCACAAGGGTGTGGCTCGGTACAAAACTGAACGGGTCCTTGTACTTTTTCTCCGCATAGATTTCGTCCGTTGAACAGAGCTGTTTGACGTTAGATGTGTTCAGGCGCATGCCTTCCTCCAGCTCGGCGGCAATGATTATCCGTTTACCTTTGGCTTCAGCCAGCTCCGGCTTTACATTCCGCTTGCATCCGACGGTCAGGGTATCTGCGGACATGTTGCCGCTATAGGTGCCAAGCACTCGGGAGAGCGTATTCCAGAAGGTGGATTTCCCGTTACGGCCTTCACCGTAGGCAATGATCAGGCCCTCGACACAGACCTTCCCGATAGCGGAAAGACCAGCGATCTCCTGAACATAATCGATGAGCTCGTTGTCGCCGCAGAAGAAGGTCTCCAAAGCGTCCTGCCAGATATCCATACCTTCATCGGACGGGTCAACCGTGGTCTGCTTGGTAATGAAATCCGTAGGAGTGTGCTCATGAGCGGAAGGAAGGCCAATACGAAGGTCGTAAGTTGCTGACGGGGTGTTGAGCAGAAATTCGTCTGCGTCGAGCTGCCGCTGGTCAATCTCAACCATCGGATGCGCTTCCTTTAAGGCAGCGGTGATGTATTTGGAATCTCTGCGCTTAATGGCATAGTTGCGGTAGGTCGTGGCGTTCTCGTACTTTTGGAAAGAACGAGCCTGTTCTGAGTTGAAAGCCATAGCCGCTTTCTTTGGACCCATCGATGCCAGCAGCTCCCATGCGCCGTTTTTCATCATTTCGTCGGTTGCCTTCTTGATCTCGGTTTCGGCCTCCTCAAGCTGGCGAGTGGTGAGCTCCTGCGCTACGGCCTGAGCCTTGGGCTTGGATTCCTCCCAGAACCGACCGTTGTAGACCAGAAAATCAGTTGAGGGTGAATAGCGGAGCTTTCCCTCATATTCTCTTGCCAGCACCGTGGCCTGTCCGACGTCGGAATAGTCGGAGGGCTTGAGCTGAAGGTCCTGATTGTATTGCTCCGGAGGAATGTATCCTTCCTGTGCAGCGACCTTCCCATAGAACCGCTGTGCGCTGCGCCAGATGCTGTCGAGCTCCGACTGCTCCAAAGGCGGCTGACAGTAAGCGGCCACTTCCGCAAAATGCTTATGTGCCTCATCGGTATTGCCGAAGCGTTTCAGAATGCGTCCAGCATAATGGGACAGCGTGGCGTTGCGGCTGCCTTCGGGAATGACGATGTCGCCATAGCTGCCGGAGTCCATGTTGGCGTCAAAATCGTCGTCAGTAAGGAAGGTAGTAAGCGTCATCGGGCCGTCGAAGATCTCGACCTCCGGCTCCTTTGTCCCGAAGAAGAACCGAGCGGCATCGAGTGCCTTGGTGTCGAAGTACGGGAAGATGCTGTTGACCAGCTTTTTCATCTCGCTGTACTGGCCGGGTTCGATGACTCGATCAATAGCGAAGAAGACGTGGAACTTCGGCCTTGCAGCTTTGCCACCTTTGGCTTTCATGTGATTGCGGCTGTAGTGAACCGCAAAGGCAACACGGGGAAAAGCAGTAGCAACATCTGAGGGATAGACCCATTCGTCCGGATCGTCGCTGTGGTCGTTATCACAATCGACCGGCAAGCAGTCGGAGCCGATGAAATTGTCGTTGCTGCGGTAGTTGCCCTGATACTCAGCACAAACATAATCGTGCTTTACAGCTTCGATGAGGCTGTCCTTCCCGGTGACCTCGACCTTATGAGGGTAGGTACAGTTTTCAGGCACCTCCAGACAGTTGGAGCGGTATAAAGTGAATCTCATCTTGTTACCTCCTCGCAGGTCTCGCTGAAGTAGCGGATTCGGTGTCCCTTCCAAGTCGCTCTCTTGATCTCGGCCTGAATGCCCGGAGAGCTTTTTCTTCTTTTTCAATGGCACAGAAGGCTCCGAATGCTGTGGGATCGGCATAACCTTCTGCATTTTTGTATTCGGCCATGATAGGCACCTCCAATCTAAAGTTCTCACTACCCACTGGAGGGGTTAGTGGTATTTGAACGAATCAGAATCAGTCTTTTTTATAAAACATGGTCTCATAGCCATCGGCACGGAGCTTGAGCCCGTTTGCCCACGGCGGTGTCCGGCCCATCTGCTCACAGAGAACCTTCAGGTCGACGCCGGGGCTGGCTTCGATGACCAGCTCGTCGTGAATGTGCATGGTAATGAAGCAGTGCGACAAGGTCCGCATGGCGTAGCAGAGAATGTCACGGGAGGTGGCTTGGACGATGTTCTCCACGAGCTTCGGCCCGTAGGTCTCCAGCCGCTCCCATTTCTTTGTGCCGCCGATGCCCTCGTAAGTGATACACTCGCTGCCGAACTGATTTGTACCGAGCTTGGGCTTCACATACGAGAGGTGTCTGCCGGACGGGAGCGTAATGAAAAGCATCCCGCTCTGGTAGCAGAACTTGATGCCGCAGACCTCGCCGTCCATGTGATACTTCACGGCATTCATAGCTGCTCGGTCGATATCCCACCAGAACCTCACAATATTCTGGTTCGAGTTGCGCCAAGCAGTGACCAGCGGCTGAAGCTCGTCTTCCGAAAGGCCCATCCCCAAGGCTCCCATCGCTTTGAGAGCTCCGACAGAGCCGCCATAGCCGAGGGCGAGTTCAGCGATTTTGCCTTTTTGCCGCAGGTGGCCGTTCACGCCGTGCTTTTCAACAGGGACCTTGAACATCTGCGATGCGGAAGCGCAGTAGATGTCGCCGCCTTTTTCAAAGACCTCCTGACGCCAGATTTCACCGGCAAACCACGCCAGCACTCTGGCCTCGATTGCCGAGAAGTCGGAGACGATGAACTTGTATCCCGGCTTCGGCACAAAGGCGGTGCGGATCAGTTGGGAGAGCGTATCCGGCACATCTTCGTAGAGAAGTTCCACGCCTTCAAAGTCGCCGCAGCGGACAAGCCCACGAGCCTCTGCCAGATCCGGAAGATGGTTCTGGGGCAGGTTCTGCATCTGTATAATGCGTCCAGCCCAACGACCGGTCCTGTTGGCACCGTAGAACTGAAACATTCCACGAGCACGACCATCGGCGCAGACTGCCTTTTCCATCGCCTGATACTTTTTGACAGACGATTTGGCCAGCTGCTGCCGGAGAAGGAGAACCTTCTGCAGCTCTGCCGGAGCGGTCTTGAGCATTTCAGCGACTTCCTTCTTGCCGAGAGAATCCACCTCCAGACCGTTGTCCGAAAGCCACTGTTTCATCTGCTGCACGGAGTTGGGATTGTCCAAAGCGGTCAGCTTCTTCATGGCAGCAGTGAGATCCGCACGGGAGCGGGTGTCCATAGCGATGGCTTGATGCACCAGCTCCATATCAAGGGCGACGCCTCTGTCGTTGATTTCCTGATCGAGGTGGTATTGCTCCCAGACTGTTTCCGGCACAGGGAACTTGGCGAGCTTTTCCTGAATGGACATTTCGACCTCGACATCACGGATGTTGTACCGTTTGAAGGCGTCCCACTTGTCGGGAGCGTTTTCCGGCAGGTTGCGGGTTCGACCGCCATTGGTCTTTGTCGGCGCACAGGGCTGGCAGAAATACTTGATGAGCTCTTTGCCTTCGGTCAGCTTCTGCTTTCCGAGGCCCAGAACAGCACCGACGCCTTCCAATGAAAGGGGTAAGCCCATGTAAGCGGACCAGATCATGGTGCATTTCCATGAGGCCGGATCGAGGTAGTTGCCGACGGTGTCTTCCGGGATGCTGTAGTAGGCATTATCAAAATCGCCGTGATCACGGAGCCAGCGAGAAAGACATATCCTCTCAAACTGTGCGTTGAAGGCCCACTTCGTCACATCATCGTTTGTCAGCGCAGCGATGACCTCCGGCGGGATTGTCTCACCACAGGCAAGATCGACCACCTGCACGGGGCTGCCGTCTGCGGAATATCCGAAGAGAAGAATGTCGAAATCTGTCGCCTCGGTATATTTGTAGACGCCACACTTGGCAAGGTCCACGCTACTGTATGTTTCAATATCAATACTGAGTGTTTTCATATACACCGGTCCTTTCCATAGCCTGAAAGGGTGGCAGGATTGCTCCCACCACCCGCAGGCCGGAGATTACTTCTGTTCGAGTTCCTTCATTCGAGCTTCGTGGAACTCGACTTCACGAATGGCACGTTCTCGTTCAAGTTGCTGACGCTCAGCTTCCCATTTGGCGTTACGAGCTTCACGCTCAGCCTCAAGAGCAGCATTACGCTTTTCACGCTTGCGGTCGTCGATGGTGACGATGATGGACCTGACGATCCAAAACACGGCCAGAACCAGATAGAGGGACAGAAGCAGAATGCAAAGAATCGTAGTAGCGTTCATGGTGCGTACCTCCTTAAGACAGGAAATCTTCATCCGCATCGGTGGAGAAGTCAGACGCTGCGCTGGACTTACCGCCGAGGGGTTCGCCGTCACGGATCTTCTGCAGGTTATTCAGCCCACAGGCGATGCCCTTGTTGCCGTTGGAGTTGAAAGCGTAGAAGTTGATGCTGGCACGACCGTACACGCCGGAGTAAACCTCGGAGCGGGTCAGGATCGGATTGCAGTCAGCGTCCACAATGCCGGGAGCCGTGGCGGAGTTGGCGTTGATGAAGTAGCTGCCAGCGTAAGCCGGATCATCCGGACGCTCGGTGTCGCCGTCACGAAGAGGCATCTTGATAGCAGTGAGGGGCGGTACGGTGCGACCGTTGCCTTTGAGCTTGGCCTGACCTTCCTCATAGGCCGCCTGAATCGCTGCCTTGATCTTCTGAACGGTCACGGTGTCAGTCTTCGGAATGATGAGACTGACGCTGAACTTCGGGGTGCCGCCGTTGATGGACTTGGCTTCCCAGACATTGGCGTAGGACCAACGGGTGTCCTTGCCGGTGATAACCTTCATGGGGTTTGCGAGTTTAGTAGAGTTTGACATATTAGTTGCCCTCCTTGAAATCATCGATAATGGTTGTCATTGCCGGTCTCTTATCGCTGTCCGGCACCAGCGTGGGTTTTCCTTAAGGCTTGGTGATCAGGCCTCCAAGAATGTCGTTGAACTGTTTCTTTCCGAGAAGCGAGGTCATGGCGGTGATGCCGAGAATCTTGTGTTCGTAGGGGTCGTACCCGGCAGCTGTTACGGCTGCGATGACGGCATTCTCGTCTGTGTACTTGCGGTTGGAGCGGCCCTCGACCAGCTTGTAGCCGGACCACTGTTTACCGCTGATGGCTGCCTGAAGCGCATAGTCCTTGATGTCGGAGGCCCAAGCGATCAGCTCGTCAATGCGACCGAGGATTTCTTCGACCTCTTCATCTTTCAGCAGAGGCGGCTGCCTGAACTCGAACTTGGCAAGCTCCATGTTGGCGTTGGCTCTTTCACGGCAGTCAGCTTTGGCCTTGCAGAACTGGCACCATTCGCCGCAGTGGTATTCACCGTCTCCGTTGAAGGCAAGCTCTGCAGTCGGGGCCAAAACCTGATCGGCCCACTCGTAGAGTTCGTCCTTTGGAATGGTGAAGGTGCTGACGTTAGAGCGTCGGGGCTGGTAGATGGTCATGCTGACGGTGTCGATGTCGTAGATGCAGTCGAACAGCTCTAAAGCGCCTAACGCATACAGCTTCATTTGCGGATTGTCGTCAGCCTCGACCAGAACGCCTCTGCCGTGCTTGTAGTCCACGATGTGCAGCGTCCCGTCTGCGATGATGACGCAGTCGCCGGTACCAAAGCCCTCCTCGACGTACTTGGAGTAGTCGAGCCGCTGTTCGATCAGGACCACAGGATCCGAGCAGGTCTTCTTAGCTTCTTCGACCAACTCCATCACGAAAGCCACATACCCGTTGGCGCATCCCTCCATTTCGGAGTTGTACCAAGTGAGGTCTTCAGTCGGGTCTTTTGCTTCCATACCGAGTGCTGTCCGGAGCTTGAACTCACAAAGAGCGTGGGCGTTGGTACCTTCGGCTGCGAAATCGCTGCCTTTGTCGTCATAGCCTTCACAGAGCCTTGCCGATGGTGGGCAGTTGAGCCACCTATGCGAGGACGATGCAGAGAGAAGTGCGTGGTTAGGCATTTCCGAGCACCTCCGCATCCGCTACCAGAGCCTTGTAGCTTACCGGGTCAATCTCGGAGAGCTTCTTGGCACCGTACTTCAGGAGAAGGTCACGGATCTGAGCGGTGAAGCCATCACGGGACTTTTCTGCCAGAATCGCTCTGACCTCTTCGAGGGTGAGTGCCTTTTCCGGTTCCGGAGCAGGGGCCGCTTCCTCGCTGCCGCTGAATGCGCCGGTCAGCCAGTTGGCGATGTCGTTAATAGAAGATGCAATATCCCGCAACTCCCTGATGTTTGCTTCCATTTTGCTCATTTTGCTCATCACGTTTTCCTCCTTCCTGAGATTGGCTTGTCTGGTTCAGCTGGATCAGCTTCCTCGCCAGACGTCTTGACACTACGCTGATTGCCGTAAGCACTCCGATGAGCTCTTCATCGGTGACGGCCTTGTTGGGTCTGGACTCACTCATTGGCGGTTTCTCCTTTCTGAGGACCTATGTTGTTTTGCTGTCCTCAGTACCCACTGGAGGGAAACCGGTGTTTTGAACGAAAAAATCTAAAAAAATTTTTGACCGCCGCAGAATTGCTTCCACGGCGGCCTTTGTTGGGTATTAGATGAAGTCCTTCAGGGCTTCACGCAGGATGGAGAACACCTTGTTCTTCTGGTAGTTGATGGTCGACTGGCGTTTGCCCATGTCGGCAGCGATTTCACGCTCCGTCTTTCCCTGCATGATAAGCTCGCAGATGCGTCTGCCGTCCGGGTCAAGGCGGTTCAGCTCGTCGTATAGAGTGTCGAGCAGTTCCTTATCCATAAGGATGGACTCCGCAGACGGTGCGTCGTCGGCCAGCGTGTCGCCAAGGGTAAGCTCGTCTTCCTCGCCGCCGATAGGCGTGTCGATGGAAACCTTCTTCCCGACAGCGTAGAACGGGCAGCCGGGGCAAACACCGTCACACTTCCAAAGCTGGGCCTTGGTGCAGCGGCACTCACCATTCTTCTGGGCATGGTAGCGAGTCTTCCAGATGGGCTGGTAGTATGCCCTGTAAACTTCCTCGCTGACCTCGATAGGGGTCCCGTCGACCGGGATAAAGTACTTCTTGTCGTTGTTTTGCATGAAATTTTCCTCCGTTCGATTTGCTTGGAACGGAGGAAACCTTCATGGTCAGCTACAAATGGGTATAGAAATCCAACCACAGTCCCGACGGAGATTTCTCCGTTCCGGTCTGCAGCTTCCCGCTCAAAAGGCAGCTGATGATATTTACTTGTGGCCGTCAGGAACCGTTGAGCCACCGGTGATCAGTCGGTGCAGTGCCTGATGGTGAGCAGTTTTCCGTCTTGCTCAGGACGGTTTTTTAGTCGAGATCCACTTCAATGGCGTACAGTTCGCTGAAAACTTCAGGCAGGTCGCTTGGGCAAAGGTCCCAAGTGCTGTGTGCGCCGTAGCGTTTGAAAACAGATTCAACTACTGCTGAGCCCAACTGAGACTCGATGGCAGCAGCAGTGTTTTCAATGTTCACGATCCAGTTGTTACGTTCACGCTTTGTCACTGCTTGTCCCTCCTTGTCAGGTTCAGCTTCCTAATCCGGATAGTAGGCTGTTGATGCTGCCGACCACTCAGCTCCGGATCGTTCATGGCCGGTGAACGAGCTGAGAGGTAGCTTCTGTGAATGGCGATTGTTTAAAAGTGAGTTTGTGTCGGTTTGTGCCTGTTATCGCCCAAAACTATTGATTTTTGGGCTTGAGTGTGATATAATTAAATAATATGGTCCACGGTCCGACGGATCAGGCTCTCGCATCTCTGCCATCCACTAATAAGATACCGAGATGAAAAAGGACTTCCTATAAGCGCAAGGACCATGAAAAAAGGACTTTCAGGACTTTTGATAGGACTTTTTCTGAAAGGGGTGATTTGCATAGATTTCGCTCATTTTTGCAGGGGTATATACAACTCTACAGAAGGCGCACCAAATCAAGATGCGTTTGTAATTGACGTCTTTAAAGCTGCAGGCAGTAGCTACTCCTTTACAAAGAAAGGTACCTATAGCAACTCAAATTACGGGGCAAAACTGTTCAATGGCGGCAAGCTCCTTTCGAGGAACCACAGAAGCTCTTTTCCAAATCCGATAAATACTACCGGTCTTGCGAAGTACCTGTCGGAGCATATAAAAAAAGCGTCCGTCAGAACCGTGATGAACTACTTCACGATCCCAACGGACGCAGATATAAATGCTTCGGCTTTGACAAAAGCCCTCGCTGACCAGCTTCAGATAATCATACACGAGCCGGATTCCGATGCTGATATCGTAGCGACGAACTATCAGCAGTATTTGTCCCAGCCGGAAACGGACGAGCCGTCATTCCATAAGCCACTCTATGATGGAGATGCTTTCTGGATTGGAACGGCATCTGCCGACCGGCGACATGTCGTTGATTTTTACGAGCACTTCACCCACACATGGAAACTACTTAACTCTGGTAAGGTCGCATGGACGGGCCGAAGGCTTATCTGTATAAATGAGGATTCTATCACTCCCTGCGCCGTGCAGCTGTCAATTGACATACCGGATACGGCTCCAAATGGACGAGCTGTTGTATCGGTTGAATTTGATGCCCGTGGCAACGAGGACACTTTTGAAAGTCAATGGGTTATGGTTGATAAAAACAGTAAAGATTGCTACCCGAACTATTCAAGCCCATTCAATGTAACGATTGTAGTAGAGAACAAGACATTTAAGAGATCTGGAGGTAACTAAATTGGGTAACGAGAACATTGAAAAATGGTCAACATTGAAAGAAGTCCAAGCATACCTTGGCGTTGGCAGAGAAACCATTTTGCAGTGGATCGCTAAAAGAAATATGCCAGCCTATAAAGTTGGTAAGCTGTGGAAATTCAAGCTGTCAGAGGTGGATGATTGGATTCGTTCCGGCGGTGCCGCTGACGACAAAGTTGATGATAAGGAAGATAAGACCGAATAAGTCCGTTTTTTGGGACAGCACATTTGGTACGATCATAATGGCTTAGTGCCGAAATCAGAGTCAAGAGAGGAAAATCTATATGGACAATCAGGTTCATAATCAGATAGTGAGTTTTATATGGGGAATTGCAGATGACTGCCTGCGTGATGTTTATGTGCGCGGTAAGTATCGTGATGTTATTCTGCCAATGACGGTCATTCGCCGTCTGGATGCTATGCTGGAAGAAACAAAGCCAGCTGTGCTGACAATGAAGAAGCAGCTGGATGCCGCAAAGATTGATAACCAATGGCCAGCGCTTTGTAATGCTGCAGGTCAAGCTTTCTGCAATGCTTCGCCCTTCCTACTGAAAGACTTAACAAGCCGTGCAAAGGCTCAGACGCTTAAGGCAGATTTTATTGCTTATCTTGACGGCTTTTCGCCAAATGTTCAGGTGATTTTGGATAAGTTCAAATTCCGTAATCAGATCGACACGATGGTGGATGCGGATATTCTTGGGGCCGTTATTGAAAAGTTCACTTCTTCTGATATCAACCTGAGTCCTAATCCAATTTATAAGGATGAGGCAAAGACGATCCTCAAGCATCCCGGCCTTGATAACCACGGCATGGGTACCATCTTTGAGGAACTAATCCGTAAGTTTAATGAGGAGAACAACGAGGAAGCCGGAGAACACTGGACACCTCGTGATGTTGTTGAGCTCATGGCTGACCTTGTGTTTATGCCGATTGCCGACAAGATAAAAGATGCATCTTATTCCTGCTATGATGGAGCCTGTGGTACTGGTGGTATGCTCACCGTCGCTCAGGACAGACTTCTGACGCTGGCCAAGAGACGCGGCAAGGAAGTGGCTATCCATCTGTTCGGGCAGGAGATCAATCCTGAGACTTACGCTATCTGTACTGCGGATATGCTGCTGAAAGGTGACGGCGAGGAAGCTGAGCATATCATGTACGGCTCCACTCTTTCCGACGATCAACATGCATCCCGTCAGTTTGACTTCATGCTCTCAAATCCGCCTTACGGAAAGAGCTGGAAAACAGATGCCGAGAAGATGGGCGGCAAGAAGGAAATCCTCGATACGCGCTTCAATACCTATCTTGAGGGCGGGGATGTCATGCCGATGATCCCTCGCACCAGTGACGGTCAGCTTCTATTCTTGTTGAACAATGTGGCAAAGATGAAGAAAGACACCGAGCTTGGCAGCCGCATTGCAGAAGTACATAACGGTTCGTCCATTTTCACCGGAGATGCTGGCAGCGGAGAAAGCAATACTCGTAGATACCTTATTGAGAATGATTTGGTAGAGGCAATTATTTCTCTCCCTGACAATATGTTTTACAACACTGGTATAGGCACTTTTATCTGGATATTATCTAACAAGAAGGAAGATCGACGAAAAGGAAAAATTCAGCTCATTGATGCTTCAAAAATGAAGTCGCCATTACCTCGCAATATGGGAAAAAAGAACTGCGAGTTTACTTCTGATATTAGAAATGAGATTATGCGCATTTTCCTTGAAATGGAGGAAAGCGAAGTCAGCATGATCTTTAACAATGACGACTTTGCATATTGGTCTGTAACGGTTGAGCGTCCTCTAAGGTTGAGTGTGAATCCAGATGGCGTAATCCCTGCAGATGTGTTTAAAAAAGCAGATGAACTCGCTGCAGTTAGAAGAGCTATTGCATCTGTCCCGTCTGGAACTCCACTTGACGATTGGGCTGCATTTGCTAAGGCTACGAAGTTGAAAGCTACTGTTTTGAAGAAAATCCGTCCGTTCATCACTGTTAAAGATGCCAATGCAAATCCAGTCGCAGGAGAAGCTGATAGTGATTTGCGTGACACGGAGCTTATTCCATTTACTTATGAGGGTGGGATTGAAGGCTTCATGAAGAACGAGGTGCTCTCTTATGCTCCGGATGCATGGATGAGATTATCGCATCCTTGAACGAACTTGAAAAAGAAGCTGATGGCATGTTGACAGGAATTGTGGGAGGAAACATAAATGGATAAAGAATATGCTTCCTATACTACAGTCGATCAGAAATGGGTGGCACAAATTCCATCACACTGGGAAATGAAACGTCTCAAAGGCGTATTTGCCATGAGAAAAGAGCGGAATAATCCGATTCAAACTGATTTTATATTATCTCTGACAGCAAAGCAGGGTGTCGTCCCTTATGCTGAAAAAGAAGGCACAGGAGGTAATAAGCCCAAAGATGATCTGACGCAATATAACATTTGCCGTGAGAACGATTTGCTTGTCAACTGCATGAACGTAGTTTCCGGCGCTGCTGGTGTATCCAAATATTATGGAGCAATCAGTCCGGTTTACTATGCTTTTTATCCGCGTGAAGATGAGAATATTTGGTATTACCACTACATCTTTAGGCTGATTACTTTTCAGCGGAGTCTTATAGGACTTGGGAAAGGTATCCTGATGCACGAGAGCGACGAAGGTGTTCTTACATCTGTTCGTATGCGTATTTCAATGAACTATCTTGGCAATGTAATGCTGCCGATTCCTCCGCGTGAAGAGCAGGATCAGATTGTAAAATACCTTGATTGGAAGGTTTCAGAGGTCAATCGTCTTATTGCTGTCAAGAAAAAGCAGGTTTCTGCGTATAAGGAATTGCGCAAGGCGGTTATAGATCAGGGCATTTTGCATGGTTTTAGGGAATCTGAGAAAAAAGATAGCGGTGTGTATTGGCTCGGTGAAATTCCTGCTACATGGGAGGTTCTACCTCTAAAACGTATCTGTAGAGCAAATGCCTCAATTGCAGATATCGTTAAGACAAAAGATGACTCGGAGTTGGTCACTTTTCTTCCAATGGAAAACGTTACAGAAACAGGAGAAATTGACTGCTCCATCAAGAAAACAATTGCAGAGGTTAGAACTGGGTTCTCATCGTTCGCAAAGGGAGATGTTGTGGTAGCAAAGATTACTCCGTGCTTTGAAAACGGAAAAGGAGCTTGCTTGGACGATCTTGATACGGATATAGGCTTTGGCACTACAGAATTTATAAATCTACGTACTTCAGATAAAGTACTTTCCGAGTATCTGTATATGATTACGATGACAAGACCGTTCAGGAAACTTGGTGAAGAGGTTATGACAGGTTCGGCTGGACAGAAGCGAGTATCCGTTAATTACATAAAGAACTTTACGCTTGGAATACCGAATGTTAAAGAACAGAAAAGTATTCTTGCGGAGATTGAACGGAGGCTTGTTCAGATCGACAAGGCTATCGAGATAGAACGAGGGAACATAAAAAATCTTCAGGAATTAAAAGCGAGGATCATTTCAGACGCCGTTACTGGGAAAATAGATGTTCGCTCAGTAGATATTCCTGAGTATGAATATATTGAGGATCAGTCCGATGAAGAGGATATAGAAACCGAAGAACAGGAGGATTGACAATGGCTTTTACCAACACAAAGGAAAACGGCCTTGAATCCTTAATCGTGAAGTGGCTGGTTGAGCAGAACGGGTACGAGGAATGATCAAACGCCGACTATAACAAAGAATATGCTGTCGACGAGACGCGCCTGTTCCGGTTCCTGCAGGATACGCAGCCGAAGGAAATGGAAAAGCTGGGTGTGTTCACTTCTGACACAAAGAAACGACAGTTCCTGAACCGCCTGTCCGGCGAGATTGCCAAGCGCGGCATTATTGATGTACTTCGCAATGGCGTGAAGGTTTATCCGGCAGATCTCATCATGTTCTATCTGACGCCGACTGAAAATAATGAGCAGGCCAGAATCATGTATGAGAAGAACATCTTCAGCGTGACACGGCAGCTGCGCTATTCACAGGATGCTGGGAAGCTGGCTCTGGATGTCTGCCTGTTTATCAACGGCCTCCCGGTTATCACAATGGAGCTGAAAAACCAGCTCACAAAGCAGAATACCGAAAATGCTGTGCGCCAGTATAAGGAAGACAGAGATTTTCATGATCTGCTGTTCTCCTTCAAGCGTTGCATGGTTCATTTTGCTGTAGATGATGCTACGATTCAGTTCTGCACGAAACTTGCCGGAAAAGATAGCTGGTTCTTGCCATTCAATAAAGGCTATAACGACGGCGCAGGAAATCCGCCGAATCCGGACGGCCTTATGACAGACTACCTTTGGAAGGACATCCTTACCAAGAGGAAGCTGTCCCGTATTATAGAAAACTACGCGCAGGTCATCGAAGAGGTGGACGAGGATACCAAGAAGAAGTCCATCAAACAGATTTGGCCTCGTTACCATCAGCTCGACTGCGTGGAGAAGCTGCTTGCTGACGTGCAGAAAAATGGTGTCGGCAAACGTTACCTTATCCAGCACAGCGCCGGAAGCGGCAAGTCAAACTCTATCGCATGGCTGGCGCATCAGCTGATTGGACTTGAAAAAGACGGACATCCGATGATTAATTCCGTCCTTGTGGTTACTGACCGCCGTATTCTGGATAAACAGATCCGCAATACGATCAAGCAGTTCATGCAGGTCAAGAATACTGTCACTTGGGCTGAGCATTCCGGCGATTTGCGTAAGGCCATACAGGACGGCAAGCGCATCATTATATCTACGATTGAAAAGTTCCCATACATCATATCTGAGATTGGGCAGGAACATAAGAATAACAAGTTTGCCATCATCATCGACGAGGCGCATTCTGGCCAGAGCGGACGTAACTCCGCAAACATGAATCTGGCACTTTCCGGCCTTGCCACAGATGACGATGCGGACAACGAGGACAAGATCAATGCCATGATGGAGGGACGCAAGCTCGTCTCCTCCGCCAGCTACTTTGCTTTCACAGCTACTCCGAAGAACAAGACCGAGGAGATGTTCGGTGTTGCCTATGAGGAGGATGGTGAAATCAAGCATCGCCCGTTCCATGTCTATACGATGAAGCAGGCCATTCAGGAGGGCTTCATTCTTGATGTGCTTCGGAACTATACGACCATCGACAGCTGGTATAAGATCATGAAAACGGTCGAGGACGATCCGATGTTTGACAAGAAGCGTGCGCAGAAGAAGCTGCGTGCCTTTGTCGAGGGTAATCCGGACGTTATCGCTAAAAAGGCAGCTATGATGGTGGAGCATTTCCATGAGCAGGTAGTCGCTAAGAAGAAGATCGGCGGCAAAGCGCGTGCAATGGTGGTCACCGCCAGCATTCCGAGATGCATCGAATACTACTACGCTATTAACAAGTGCCTCGCAGACAGGCATAGTCCTTATAATACAATTGTGGCCTTCTCCGGCGAACATAAATATAACGGGCAGGAACCGGCATTGACATCAGCTGCCATGAACGGATTCCCGGATGCCAAGATTCCAAAGCAGTTCAAAAAAGATCCGTATAGGATACTTATCGTTGCTGACATGTTCCAGACCGGTTTCGACGAGCCGCTGCTGCAGACAATGTATGTGGACAAGCCACTCTATGATATTGCTGCAGTACAGACACTTTCCCGCTTGAACAGAGCGTATCCCGGCAAGGATGAAGTATATGTTTTGGACTTTGCCAACAAGACCTCTGTGATTGAGGAGGCGTTCTCGAAGTTCTACAGAACAACGATTCTTTCCGGAGAGACTGATCCTAATAAGCTGTACGACTTGATTACCATTATGGAGGAATATCAGGTCTATGATGACAGCAATGTTGAAAAGCTGGTAGACCTATTCCTGAGTGGAGCGGAGCGTGATCGCCTCGATCCTATTCTGGATGCCTGCACAGCTGTATATAAACAGCTCGAACTTGACGATCAGATTAAGTTTAAAAGCGCAGCTAAATCGTTCGTGCGTACATATGGCTTCCTTGGAGCAATTCTTCCTTATGGAAATGTTGACTGGGAGAAGCTGTCGATCTTCCTGAACTTGCTGATACCGAAACTTCCGTCGCCTCGTGACGATGATCTTTCGGAAGGTATCCTTCAGACGATAGATCTGAGCAGCTACAGGAATGAAGCGCAGGAGGCTATTGCTATTAAGCTGGAGGATGCTGATGCAGAAATTGCACCGGTACCAGCAGGCAAGGTAGGCCATATCGTTGAGCCGGAAATGGACCTGCTTTCCAAGATCATCATGGACTTCAACGACATGTTCGGAAACATAAACTGGAACGATGCGGACAATGTGCAACGACAGATTCTGGCTATTCCTGAGATGGTTTCCAAAGATAAGAAATATCAGAATGCAATGAGAAACTCTGATGCGCAGGAGGCCCGGACCGAGAGCGAAAGAGCACTGTAGCAAGTCATCTTCTCTATCATGGCGGACAACATGGAACTTTTCAAACAATTCCAAGATAATCCATCGTTTAAGAAGTGGCTGTCTGATCTGGTGTTTAACCTTACCTACAATCCCGAAGGCAAGGAGTATATTATGCCTTCACAGGAGACGCTTATGGTAGCGGAAAATCCGGCTATGCATGGCAATAAAAAGGATGAAGAGTAAACTGTATCAAGGTGGAGAATGCAATGAATGATTCTTTTTACAAGACTATAAGCGGAGGTAAATTTGACGAGGTTTTTACTGAGGTGTCTCACGCTGAGACCCTTGGCTTAAAAAACCCGGAACAACTGCGCCTATTTCACCTCAACGTCAACAACAATGCATTCTCATCAGATAAGCTGGAAGTGTTTCTTAGGAAGAACATCGGTCAATATGTTTTTTCTCGTGCTCAGATCGAGAACTATCATGTTGAGGGCGATGTGTACAGCGTAGGAATGGATGCCATCGACATCATGAAACGCAACGGGGCTCCGGGGCAGAAAGGCACCGGAAATGACCTTGGTGAAATCATGCTATATGTGTTTTTAGAGCAGGTTCTGGGAGCTCCCAAAATCATGAGCAAGGTAGAGCTTCAAACCGGAGCAAAACAATATGACAGTAAATGTGACGGAATACATCTTCTCTCGCTGGAGCAGGCTTTCGGCATGCCATACTACCACATGGTGTTTGGCACCTCCAGCATTGTGGGTGATATGAAAAAAGCTGTTGACACTGCCTTCGACGCCATTGTTGAGATCGAAAAACAAAGCACACAGGAGCGCACCCTTGCTGAAAACACGGTATTCAGCAAGTCCTTTGATAAAGACACGGTTCAGAAAATCAAAGACCTGCTTATTCCGAGTAAAGGACAGTCGATCCCGTATGATACAGCCTATGGCGTTTTCCTTGCGTATAATCTCGGTCTCAATCCTGCTAATTACAGTGCGGTAGACTTCCGACGTGCACTGACTCAGAAAATGGATACAGATATTCGCAATCATGCGGCATATATAGCCAGCAAGATTAATGCCCTTGGCCTCGGAAACCACTCGTTTTATTTCTACATTCTGCCACTCAACGATGCAGATGCTGAAAAAACACAAATCATGGACCGTGTGATGAATGGGGGTGGCAGACCTTGAGCAATCAAATACTGCATAACCTTGGCGATGCCATTTTCGGGGACATTGACAACAATCCCTTCCTGAATGAACTCTACGACGACATCCTTTATAACTATGCCATCACCAAATTTAACCTCACTGATAAACGGCAGATGCGGGAAATTGATGTGGTGTCGGCCTTGCGGTTTGCCGACTTGCTGTCCAAGTCGACACATGCGATGAACCGGGACAAGCATAAAATGTGGGCGCAGGAGATAATCATCCTGCTGTATTCTCTGTACCCGGACAATCCTGATGTAAAGTTCTATGCCGGATCAGTGTTCGCAAACACCGGGAACTATCAGGCAAGAAGGATAATCGATAGCGACTTTTACGGCACGACCGCATTAGAGCGTTTCTTCGCTGAATACCAGAATGATTATTTGACAATTCCTGCAGCACCGGAACTTCGGTTCTTCGGCGCACAGAAAAATGCTTACGATCATCTCTCGGATGATCACTTCAGCTATTCCGGTCCGACATCTATGGGTAAGTCCTTCCTCATGAGAATGTACATCAAGGACCAGATACAGCATGGGGTAAAAATGAACTTCGCCCTGATTGTCCCAACAAAGGCACTGATCAATGAGATCTACAAGCAGGTCATTGACGAGGACCTTAAGAACCTTTTGTCGGAGCACAATTATAAGGTGGTCACCGCCGCCGGGGATATCGCTTTGGAGGGCAAGCATAACTTCATACTTGTGCTGACTCCGGAACGACTGTTATATCTGCTCATCAGCAAACCGGATTTGCAAATCGACTATCTATTCATCGATGAAGCGCACAAACTGTCCGGAAAAAATAGCCGTGGGCCGTTCTACTATAAAACCGTGGATATGCTTCTCAAAAGGAAGAAGAAGCCGCACTTCGTCTTTGCCTCACCTAATATTCCAAATCCAGAGGTATATCTAAAGTTGCTGACAGACATCGAAACCGACGGTGATGATAGCCACCTATGTTCCACTTTTTCACCGGTGGCCCAGATTAAGTTCAGCATCGACCTCAACAATTTCACAGTCAGCGTATATAACGACCATACCGGTGAGTTGGATTACCTTGCGGAAATCAAAGACAGAAACGCTTCTCTGGTTTCGTTCCTTCTGATGTTTGAAAGAATAAACCGGGAAATCCCCTTTGAGCGAAAGCAGCAGACCATCGTTTATTGCAACGGCAGAAGTAAGGCGATTGAAAATGCGCTTGCTTTTGCAGATCAGCTTTCGGAAATTCAGGATAATGACCTGAATGCACTGGCAAGGGATATCACGAATGAAGTTCATGGCGACTACTATTTGGCCCAGATTATAAAAAAGGGCGTCGCATATCACATTGGATACCTACCAGCTGCCATCAGAATGCGTATCGAGGACATGTTCCGTCGTGGCAAAATCACGACTATATTCTGTACCAGCACCTTACTTGAGGGTGTCAACCTCCCAGCGGATAATCTGTTCATTACCGATAACAAGATTTTCCGAAAGGTGATGACGCCGGTTGACTTCCGAAACCTGATAGGATGTGTCGGACGCATCCGTTTCAACCTTTACGGGAATGTATTCTTCGTCTCGCAGGGTGAAAAGCTGAAACAGGAAGACTATGTGGATCTTTTGAAGAAAGAGGTCCCGAAGCAAACGCTTTCTATCGAGGCTGGACCGAAGAGCCTAACAAACACCGAAAAGAAATATGTCGTCGAGGCACTACTGCAGGGCAATATTGAACTCGTAAAAAGAAATGACGCACAGTCAGAGGAAGCCTATGTAATGATGCGTAAGTTTGCCCTCATTCTTTTACGGGATATTATGCAGGACAACGACAGCCTTGTAAGGCGTGAGTTCTCTAATCTGCTGACACCCAAGGACGAAGCGAAAATACGAGAAGCCTTTACTGATCCGTTCACAGAACCGGATGATGATATCAACACCTCGGTGGATCAGACGAAAAACCTACGTGCCGCTATCGCAATGGGCTTGAAATACCCTGACCGTGTAGATGGCAGGTTCAACTATGACGACGTTTTGGCTTTCCTTGAAAAGCTGAGTCGGATCTTCAAATGGGGAAAGTATGAAGCCTCCACACTCGGAAAGCCGACGCTCCTGCGCTGGTATGCGGTTGTTCTTATTCAATGGATGGAAGGTACTGGCCTTAGCAATATCATGAAAAAGGCACTGGAGTACCGGCAGCAGCACCGGGATAACTTCTGGGTGAACCGAGGCCAGAAAGAATACTATGACGATGGACTCCGGCACCGCAATATCGTATTTGCCGACACCTTGGAGGTCATTGATAACATTGTGCTGTTCAGTATTTCAAACTACTTCCTTCGCTTCTCGAATGAGTATAAGACGGTCCATCAGCTGAAGGAGTTTGATAACAACTGGTACGAATTTGTAGAATACGGAACGACGAATCCAATAACAATCCTTCTTCAGCGGAACGGATTCTCACGTGAGGTATCCACATATATCCGGAACAACAAGGATGAGTTTATTATCGAAGGGCCGGATGGAAAATGGCATCTGAGCACGGCATTGCTTGAATGCTCAAATACTAACGCTCGAACAGAGGCGTCGAGTGTACGATACAACATGCCGGAATTGTTTGCAGAGAAAATATAAACCAATCAGGAGGAAGAGTTACCCGTGAAGAAGATTGAAGGTTCTCCTAAGAGCTTAAAGCAGCTTTTACAGAATACAAAGTACTCGATTCACTATTATCAGCGTGAGTATATGTGGCAGAGAAAACATATCGAGGAACTGATCGATGACCTTACATCGGAGTTCTTGGATTATTATGTTCCCGGTGATGATCGCAAGGATGTGCAGGACTATGGTGCATATTTCATGGGGTCCATTGTTCTTGCTGGTCGTGAAAATGCAATCATAGACGGCCAGCAGAGATTCTCATCGCTGACGCTCCTGCTAATGTATCTAAATAATCGGCTCCGTTCACTTGGTCAGAACTATAGCATGATCGAACAGATGATTTTTTCTGAGGCGTACGGAACTAAGTCCTTCAATATAAATGTTGAGGATCGAGCTGATTGCATGAATGCAATTTTTAATGATCAGCCGTTTGACACGACCAATGTCGGAGAGTCCGTGAAAAACCTCTATGGCAGATATACCGATATCATTGATGTTTTTCCCAATGATGATATTACTGACAACATGCTCTTGCATTTCTGTGACTGGCTGGCCGAGAAGGTGTTCTTTATAGAGATTGTGGCCACCACAGAACAGGATGCCCATAAAGTCTTTGTAACCATGAACGATAGAGGTCTGAGTCTCACATCAACAGAAATGTTGAAAGGATACCTACTATCAGAGATAAAGGATGATTCCAAGCGTGAAAAACTCAATAATATTTGGAAAGACAAAGTTCTCTCCCTCAAAAAAGACGACGATAAGGGAGATGAAACATTTATCAAAGCATGGCTAAGAGCTCAATATGCCGAAACCATCCGTGAAACGAAAGCCGGTGCCGTGAATCAGGATTTTGATATCATTGGTGGTTCTTTCCACAAATGGGTACGTGATGAGCGAGACAAGCTCGGCCTATCCACAACAGATGATTTTGAGCTCTTTATTATGAAGTTTTCTAAATTTGCGAATGTTTACAGGAAAATCCGTGAAACTGAGAACACATTTGCAGAGGAAACAAAGTATATCTATTACAATGCACAGGTTAATTTTACACTTCAGCCGCAGTTGCTACTGGCTCCTATTTGTTATGAGGATACGTGGCCGGTTATCATTGAAAAGATGAATTTGGTCGCTCGATTCATTGATCTGCTGATTACTGCCAGAGTAACGAATTATAGGTCTGTAGACTATAGCACTATCAAGAATTACGTGTTTAACGTAACAAAGAATATTCGTCGCTGTTCTATTGATGTGCTGAAGGCTCGTTTGAAAGCCCAATCTGACAACCTCGCATATGATCCGGCAGCAGCCCTTCCTGAGCTGCGTTTGAACAGCTTTACCAAGAAATACATCAAGAATATGCTTGCTCGCATCACGGGCTATATTGAGGAGCAGACCGGTGTAGCTTCGAATTACTGCAACTACATGAATACGCAGACAAAGAATCCATTTGAAATCGAGCATATTATCACGGACCATTACGAGTGGTTTACCAGCGAATACTCCGATCAAGAAGAATTCAGACGGTGGAGAAATAGCTTCGGCGCACTATTACTTTTGCATAAGAGCATCAATGCCAGTCTGAATGACTCAAAATATGATTATAAGCTCTCGAAGTATTGCTCCAATGAAGGAAACATTTATACCGAGTCGCTGGGTGATCAGGCCTATCAGAATAATCCAAAGTTCAAGAAGTTTATTGCTGACAATGGTCTGGGCTTCAAGCCTTATGCACAGTTCGGAAAAACAGAAATCACTGAGCGAATTCAGCTTCTTGTTCAGCTTGTTAATCTGGTGTGGAATGCGGAGATGTTTGCATGATGGAGCTTATAGAAGATGTTTTTATCCGCTGTGGTAGATGCGGGAAGATTACCGGAATACACAAAGAAGATTTTGATTTTGAGTCCTATGTATATGATCATGGCGATAATAGGATGGGTGAAGAAATCGAATTCCGTCACGAAGGATACATTGAATGTGATCAATGCGGGAATGAAATCTCCTTCAGAATATCTGGCTACGAGTATCCTATAGGTGCATTCAACTATGAAGATAGCGAAATAGCTGGGGGTCGGTTTGAGGAAGAACCGCACATGGGAGTCATATATTGCCGAGATGATTTTGACCCCGATGATGCATACCCTACATTTACACGAGTGGAGCAAATCATCATGGACATCGCCCAAAACCGTGAGTTGATCTATGACATCTCTCCCAGAGAGTTTGAGGCAGTTATCGAGCGGGTGCTTCAAGATGAGGGCTTTGAAACAAAGTTGACACAACAAACCAGAGATGGTGGTCGTGATATTGTCGCAACAAAGTATGAGATGGGAAAGCCGGTCGTTTTCTATATAGAGTGTAAACGGTACGGACGCCAGAACTCTGTGGGTGTAAATATCGTTCGTTCTCTATATGGTGTTCAGTCGGCTGATCAAATAAATAAAGCGATTCTCGTAACAACTGGACATGTTACCCGTGGCGCTCGCAGATTTGTAGATGATCAGAATACGATGATGAGCGTCATCGATGTAGAGGAAATACACGAGCTGATTCAAAAAAGTGCAAAGAAATATAGAGGCTACTGAACCTTTTAATTATTCCTCCGACAGCCTGTTTTGAGGGGTAAGCTCCAAAGGCCACAGAACCGGCCAGCAACAATTGAATAAACAGAAAAAGGGCTTCCGAAGCTCTGCTGTAAAACACAGCGAAACCTCGAAAGCCCTTTATTTCAAGCCTTTTTCAGCACTTATGTGCCGGAGAAGGCTTTTTCTGTTTGTATCAAAGACAGCGTTTTTATAGACTAGGCAAACAGTACTGGTGGATTTATCGTGTGAATTTTTGACTATTAAGGTCGAGTGCATGGGAATTGTGGTTCCAGATGGACTGGAAAATAGTCGTTGACCTATCCCTTGTACTGCGAACAGGCAGGGTCGAGACAATGGGAAGTCTGAAACTATTGACTTTAGCATTATAATAGGAAATATAAAGGGAATTGCAGACCAGTTCCCGTATACTGGCGAGGTTTAGGTTGCGATATAGATAACGACAGAAGTGGAGATATTTCTACTACAGATATGAGTTGATATGTTTCCGTAGACAAACGGACTATTCCGATTATGTTGTTATCAATCAAGGCCTCTCGTGCCATATAGAGTGTGTGGTAATGTTGACTAAAGCATATAATGGATAGTATGATTTTGTATTAAAAATTGAAGGAGAATAGTAATGCAATTGTCAGATGAACAAAGTAAATTTGTTGAAATCGCTCAAGAAGGTAAGAATATTCTTGTAGATGCATGTATCGGAAGTGGTAAAACTACAGCAATTCAGGTACTTTGTGAAGAACTTCCGAAAGAAAAGAATATATTATACTTGACCTATAATAAACTCTTAAAGATTGATGCCAAATCAAAAATACACAAGAAAAATGTTTTGGTAACAAATTATCATGGATTTGCATATTGGACATTGAGTCGTATGGGTATAAAAAATGCAGGTATCTCAGATCTTATTCAAACATTTATTAAATCAAAACCTTATGTTGAGAAATATGATATGCTGATTATCGATGAATATCAAGACATAGAACTTGAATTAGCTGAATTGCTAAAAATAGTTAAAGAGGCAAATCCTAATATGCAAATTATTGCAGTAGGAGACATGCAACAAAAAATATATGATAAGACAACTCTTAATGTATCAAAATTTATCGATGATTTTCTAGGTGAGCATGTCTTGTTAGAATTTACTAGATGTTTTCGCTTGTCTGCAGAACTGGCGGCTAGTTTGGGGCGTATTTGGAATAAGCCAATTGTAGGTGTCAATAATGACTGCCATGTAAAAAAAATGAGTAGGGATCAAGTGGTTGAGTTCTTGGCCATGCAAGAGCCAGGGGATATTCTTTGCTTGGGATCACGAACTGGTGATTTATCTAAAACACTTAATAGGTTAGAAGAAGAATGTCCAAAAACTTATAATAAGGATACAGTTTATGCAAGTATTTCTGATTCAGATTCTATGGGTTCGATTAATCCCTCAAAAAATTCTGCAATATTTACAACATATGATAGCAGTAAAGGACTCGAAAGAAAGATTGTTGTTATCTTTGACTATACAGAAAGCTACTGGTCTATAAGGATAAATAAACCATTCCAGTCATATGAAATTTTAAGAAATATTTTTTGTGTTGCTGCGAGTCGAGGAAAAAAGCAAATTATTTTTGTTGAAAGTGATGAGGCGGAACTGTCAGAAAAAGCACTGGCAACTCCAGTAAATATGAATACGAAATTCGAAGACATGGAAATATCAAATATGTTCGAGTTTAAATTCAAAGAAGATGTAGAGCAATGTTTTTCTACGATAAAGACTAAAAAAATTGATGTTAATGATAATAGCATTATTCAGATCAAGAATAATGATGGATTTATAGACCTTTCACCATGTATAGGTATTTTTCAGGAGGCAACATATTTTGACGGATACTCAATAGATGAGAGTATTGAGTTCTATATGTCTATATATAAAGATAGGTGCTTTTTATATACAGATAAAGTGAAGAATTCTTCTCTTGAAGAGAAAATATTATTTGTTACATCGCTTGAAACAACTCAGAATAGATACCGTAACCAAGTTGAAATTCCGTTTATCAGTGAAAACGAAGAGAACGCTATTTGTGAGCGTTTAGCTACCCGACTATCCAGGGATGAAGATGTACAGAGTGAATGTAAATTGTATTTTTCTGACAAAAAGAATGGTGAATTATTATTCACAGCATTTGGTATGGTAGATGCCGTAAAGGATGACATTATTTATGAATTGAAATTTGTTTCGGAGCTTACACACGAACATTTTCTTCAATGTGCAAGTTATGTCGTTGCAATGGGAAAGAAAAAAGGTATTCTATGGAATACCAGAGATAACACTTTATTTGAAATAACTGTACCAAATAAAATTCGTTTCCTGGATGCTGTTTCTAATGCAATAACTAAAGGTGCTATAAAGAAATATAATAAACCATCAGATAAGAGTATTCATTTTAATCAAAAATTGAACTTTCTAATCTGCTTAGGAAAGGATGATTAAATGGATTTTTTTGCTGTGATTGATATTGAGACAAATTGGAATAATGAAGTTATGTCTATAGGTATTGTAATAGCTGAAAAGGACACATTCAAAAAGGTCGATGATTTATATTTCATATTTGATCCAGAGTATAAAGTGGGTGGTATGTTTTCTAGAGTATTGCCTGTGAAGGAACGAAAACCAAAAGACATTTTATTATCACGTAAAAAATCTATGGAAAAAATCAACGCTACCTTTGAGAAATATCAAGTAAAAGAATTATTTGCTTATAATGCTTCGTTTGATAAAAATCTATTAAAAGAATTATTCTCGTATAATTGGTTCGATATTATGAGAATTGCTGCATATAGGCAATATAATGATAAAATTCCGGACAATGTAGAATGTTGCAAGACTGGTAAGATGAAACGAAATTATGGTGTGGAGCCAATGATGCAATTGTTGTCAGGAAATTATAGGTATATGGAGAGACATAATGCTTTAAATGACGCAATTGATGAGCTAGAAATTATGAAGTTACTTGGAAAATCCTTAGATATTTACAAATATGCAAAAATTTGATGTTGAAGGTTTTCTATTCACCTATATGTAATAAATAAACTCAATATTGTAATTGGCTCTACATACCCATTTTGTGTAAAATAGGTGTCCCACCATTCCCTTGTACAATAGGGGTTGAGTATGTTTTTCGTTGAACAACCGTGCCACATCGAGAACGTAGTATTGATGTCAAGGGAATAATTAAACAGTCTATAATTCGGCTTGTTTGCTGACTTTTGCAGCAGTTTAAATTATACGCACAACTGCTGCAAATGCTTGGCTGTATCTTGCGGAAATATATCCGCTAATGTTAGGTATCTAAACAGCACAAAACAATTCGAATTAGATGCAGTGGCTCTGTTTTTATCGGGGTACCCCTATTTATTGACATTGAGCCTAATTTTCATATATTCTGTTTTTTCGAGTTACCCCAACTATTGACATTGAGCCTGCTTTTAGTTAGCGTTATGTTAGATAACTGTTAGACAAGCAGATTTTCAGAGGGGTTTTATCTCTAATGAACGCAAAAAAAAAAAAACGCCCTAAACTTCAATGTTTAAGGCGTTTTTTTAGTTTGGTGGGAGAAGATGGATTCGAACCATCGAAGCGAAACGCAACAGATTTACAGTCTGCCCCCTTTGGCCACTCGGGAATTCTCCCCTATCAAGTTTTTCAAAAATCAAAGCCTACTGCCTAAACAGTAGGCTTCAATGGAGCTGGTGGACGGACTTGAACCCCCGACCTGCTGATTACAAATCAGCTGCTCTACCAACTGAGCTACACCAGCGAATTTAGCTTTCGCTCTTGCATTCACTCTTTAATTTCAAGTGCTTATATAATATATCACATTCTTCATCATTTGTCAACACTTTTTTCAAATTTTTTTAATTTTTTTGAAGCATTTTCATTTTTTGAAGATGTCCTCGAATGAGTCAGCTTGACTATTATATCATCCCCAACCCTATTCGTCAAGGGGTTTTGCAAAAAAATTTTTCATTGTATTTTTCAACAAAATATCCTATGAATTTTTTGTCGCTCCGTTGCTAAATTGCAAACCTTTCGGTTTACAGCTAAATTAAATTCACTTTTAGCTGTCCGTCAGGACAATTTAGCTATCCGTAGGATAATTTAGCTTGCGTAGCAAATTTAGCTCACGCTTGCGTGAATTTAGCTGAAAAAAGCACGCCCCCGTAGGGTGTCACACTTTCATCTTATCACTACTTCTGCCCGAAGTACTTTGTACAGACCTAAACTTTCCGCCTCGCTTGTTGCGTCCTGTGCATAGAGCTATGCCTCCATAAACGCTCCTCCCTAAAAATGCCCCACAGGGGCATTTTCTTTACGGTCGGCTTCAAATCCCTTCGGATTCTTGGCAGGTCAAAACTAAAAGCACCCATAAAGGGTGCTTTTAGTTTTGGCCCGCCCGAGGGGATTTGAACCCCCATTCTCCGGAATCGGAATCCGTTGCGTTATCCAATTGCGCCACGGGCAGATGTATGCGGCAGGGTATTTTCCTGCCGTTTTTCATTTTTAATTCGCATAATCTTTCATCTGAAAATCAACTGCAAAAACTGCTGTGCAACAGTCTTTAGCTTATATTATGCGGTTATTATACAACAATTTTTTACTTTAAGCAAGGGAAATTTGTCGCTCCTCCCGACTGTAAGGCGGTCATTCTGCCATACTTTCGAGTTCTTCCCAGATTTCGTACTGCTCCTCCTGCTGTTTTTGCAAATCCTCGAGCAGTTTTGAAAGCTCCATAAGTTTTTCGTAATCTGCGGCAACTTCCTTGCTTGAGAGAAGCTCCTGTGTTTTGGCGATTTCTTCGTCAAGTCGCTCAATTTCAGCCTCTGCCTTTTTGAGCTTAGTCTGTCTTTTGCGTTCTTCACTCTGCTTTTGCTTTTGCAAAAAGTAATCATTCTGCGTTTTTTCTTTTTTATCTCTCTTATTCTCAGTCGGAACAGCACCCGATTTTTCGGCTGTGGTGCGTTCAAGATAATAATCGTAATTACCGAGATATTCCTTTACTCCGTTATTTGTAAGGAGTAAAATTCTGTCGGCAATTTTATTTATAAAATAACGGTCATGGCTGACAATCAGCATTGTACCGCTGTAGTCAAGCAAAGTTTTTTCAAGCTCTTCCCGTGATGATGCGTCAAGGTGGTTTGTCGGCTCATCGAGCAGCAAAAAGTTACTGCCCTTTAGCATTAATTTCAAGAGAGAAACTCTCGCCCTCTCGCCGCCGCTCATTTTTGAAAGCGGTTTAAACACTTCGTCACCTTTGAACAGGAATGACGCAAGCGCACTTCTGACTTCGGTCTGCGTCATATTCGGGAAGGTGTCCCACACCTCATCAAGTGCGGTTTTTGACAAATCAAGATTCTGCTGCATCTGATCAAAATAACCAATTTCAACATTTGCACCGTAGTCATATTCACCGCAGTCCATAGGAGTTTTGCCCGTTAAAATTCTGAACAGCGTTGTTTTACCGCAACCGTTGCCGCCGATGATGAACACTCTCTCGCCTTTTCTGATATGTATATCAACATTTTTGAAAAGCTGTTTGTCGTCAAACGACTTGGCAAGGTTTTTACAGATTAAAACATCGTTGCCGCTTTCACATCTCGGCTCAAAATGCATACGCATTGTTTCAAGCTCGCTTTCGGGGGCAACAAGCCCGTCTTTGATTCTGTCGGCCTCTTTCTGCTTACTTGCGGCTGTGATAAAGTTGTGAGCCTGTCCCCAGCGTTTTTGCTGTTCAACAATGCCCTCAATACGCTTTATCTCCTTTAAATCGTGTTCATATTTATTTTTGAGCGACTCATTCACCGATTCCTTTTTCTTGACAAATTCCGAATATGAGCCCTTATAAACCATAGCACGGTTGTGTTCAAGTTCAATCGTCTTGTTGGTTACATTATCAAGAAAATAACGGTCATGGCTGATGATAATCATTGCACCCTTGAAATCTCTCAAAAAGCCTTCAAGCCATGCGATTGCGTCAATGTCAAGGTGGTTTGTCGGCTCGTCAAGGAGGAGCATATTGCTCTGCGACAGCAACAGCTTTGCAAGGCAAAGCTTTGAACGCTGACCGCCGCTTAAATTGCCGACAGGCATTGTAAAGTCATTTTCGGAAAATCCGAGTCCTAAAAGTGCGGAACGGGTTCTGCTTTTATAGGTCAAACCGCCTGCTCTTTCAAACTGTTCAATGAGCATTGTCTGCCTTTCAACAAGCTCGTCAAGGTTTCCCGACTTGTTGTCAATCTGATGTGCAAGTGCGGAAATTTCTGTTTCCATATCCGAAAGATAATCGAACACGGAAAGCAGCTCGTGATACACATCTGCCCTCGGATTGTTGCAGGCATGCTGTTCCATATATCCCGGACGGACATTTTTTGAAAAGGTAACAGTTCCCGAAACAGGGCTGATTTCTCCGTTGAGTATCTTAAAGAGAGTTGTTTTACCGACTCCGTTAGCTCCGATAAAGCCCACCTTATCTCTTTCTTCAACATCAAACGAAACATCGGTAAAAAGGTTTCTTTCGATAAAAGTCATTGTAAGATTTCTTACTGATAATGCCGGCAAAACATACACTCCCTTTCAAATTCGCTACCCACTATTGTACATTAAAATCGACAAAAGAGCAATACAAAATTGAAAATATGCCATAGGTTTACAAGGGCATAAGACACAATTCCGACCGTTAAAAGCATTTCAGCCGTTTTGCTCCTACCGATTTCGGCAAGCTTGTAAATCAATGCACAACCAAGAATAAGCACAAGCGGCAAAATTCCCTTGATTAACAATGTCAGCCAAAAGTTTTCAAGCACAGGCTGCATAACGGGATTTGCCTCAACAAAATGTCCGCTGCCGATGAGCGCCTCTGTACAAATCCAGTCAACAATATTGAGAAAATAGAGTAAGCCGAGTTTGTAATAAAACGAACGGCTCTCATGACCTTTTTCATTGACGATATTATTGACATCAGATTCATTTGCCGATTTCAAATTAAACACAACGGTTTTTTCAAGTCCGGTTTTTTCTGTCATACACAACACCTCAACGGTATTTTTTCCCGCTGAGAATGTTATATTCACACAAAAGAAAAGAGCCTCCCCTCGGAAGCTCAATTTGAAACGAATTATTCAAAGTTAATGTCGCCCTCATATTTCTTTTTGAAAAGCTCAAATACCTTGTTAAGAGTATCTTCATCGTCAATGCTGACATACTCCTCTGTATCTTCGTCAATCTGATTAATCTGAAGAATAACAACCTCGTCTGCATCTTCGTCATTTTCGATGAGAACAATGTACTCCGTACCCTCAAACTCGATTACATCAAGAAATTCAAATTCAACTTCCTGACCGTTTTCGTCCTCAAGAGTGATGAGCATACCCTGATCTTCTTCGTTAATAAGCTCGTTTTTTGTATCTGCCATAGCGTATTCCTTTCCGAATGCGTTTAACGCCTCATAAAATAAATTAAGTTTAGTATAACCCAAAACATCGGCAAAATCAACACTTTATTGATATTTTACATTTAAAAGGTAAAAGCCAAAAACAGCTGCGATTGCTCGCAGCTGTCCTTGGGTTTAGAAGTTTTGAAATTAACGTGAAAACCGTAGATATTTAAGTCAGTGTTTTCAGAATTAACCTACTTTGGCGTTACCTGTGTCGCCGAACATATTAAGTCTGAAAAGCTTGCTCTCGTCGTTCTTGTTTTCGCAAATAATACTTGCTTCTGCAATCCTGCCGCCTTCGATAAGTCTTGTAAGACCGACAAGCTGGCAAAGCTTGCTGCGGAGATTGAGTCTGTCGCCTTCGCTTGTAACGAGATATACATTGCCCTCGCAGGTATCGAGCACGGCGAGGAATTTGGTTACATCAACATTGTGTAAGCTAAGAATTGGTGTCATAAAATTTCCTCCATTCAATTCTTTAAAAATATAAAGTTTTGTTTTCGTGCGCCATTTACCATTTGGCAAAATCATGATCAATTTATCGACTATGTGATAATTCAATTTTACTCGAGTAAGGCTAATTGGAAATCAGCCGATAGTCAAGCGGACTATTTACTTGACAATTATTATTATAGTCAAACATTCGGAAAAGTCAACAATTTTAGCGATTAATTTTTGTTCACAAATACATTTAGATGTCAGTTATGCACAATAAATTGTTGTGTTTTTTGTACAATATGCTTTGTATTTGCTTTTATAGAAATATAGTTTTAACACAAGCATAACATTTGATTGTGTAAATTCAACAACTTATTTCTTTTTCAGCATTATATAACTGCTGTTTTTTACAAACTTAATTTAACAGGCATATTGAGATTTTGCTCATTTTAAGTTATAATCTATGTTATGAAGGCTGATCTCAAAAAGGATGCAGGATTGCTCCGAATTAAATTTTCAATAAAAGCAATCATACAAATAAGAAAGGAATCATGAAATGCTTAACGATTTTTACAAACAGTTCAAAAGCGGAACAGACATACGAGGAGTTGCAAGCGAGGGTGTTGAGGGACAAAGTGTAAACCTTACCGACGATGTTGTTGCCGATATGGCAGACGGCTTTGTGCTTTGGCTTTCTAAAAAAGTTTCAAAAAAGCCGAGCGAGCTCAAAATTTCTGTCGGTCGTGACAGCCGTATTTCGGGACCGCATATAATGAAAATCACAACCGAGCGTTTTAAGCGTTGCGGTGCAGAAGTTCTCTGCTGTCAGCTTGCGTCAACTCCGTCAATGTTTATGACAACCGTTGACCTCGGATGTGACGGTGCTCTTCAGATTACCGCAAGTCACCACCCGTTCAACAGAAACGGTCTTAAATTTTTCACCCGTGAGGGCGGTCTTGAGGGCAGTGACATTGAGGAAATTCTTCTCTACGCACAAAACGATGAACATCCCGAAGAAAGCAACGGCGGAAATATTACGGATGTTGACTATATGAGCGACTATGCAAAGGAACTTTGCGAGAAGATTAAAAAGGAAGTTAATGCAGAAGATTACGAGCATCCGCTCAAGGGCTTTAAGATTGTTGTTGACGCAGGCAACGGTGCAGGCGGATTTTATGCCGACAAGGTGCTTTCTGTTCTCGGAGCAGACACAACAGGCAGCCGTTATCTTGAACCTGACGGAATGTTCCCGAATCATGTGCCGAATCCCGAGGCTAAAGAGGCAATGGATTCAATCTGTGAGGCTGTCAAAGAATCAAGCGCAGACCTCGGCGTAATCTTTGATACGGATGTTGACCGTGGCGGTGCTGTTGACAGCAAGGGCAACGAAATCAACCGAAACAGACTTGTAGCCGTTGCGGCGGCAATTGCTCTTGAGGGCAATGACGGCGGTATGATTGTTACAGACTCAATCACATCAAGCGGTCTTAAACAATTTATTGAAAATGACCTTGGCGGAAAGCATTACCGCTATCGCAGAGGCTATAAGAATGTTATCGACAAGGCTCTTGAACTCAACGCTCAGGGCATAAACTGCCCTCTTGCAATCGAAACATCGGGTCATGCCGCAATGCGTGAAAACTACTTTCTTGATGACGGTGCATATCTCTGCACAAAAATTATTATCAAGGCTGCTCAGATGAGAAAAGAGGGCAAGGAACTTGACGAGCTTACCGCCTCACTCAAAGAACCGCTTGAAAGCACAGAAATCAGATACAAAATTCTTGAAAAAGATTTCAGAGCCTGCGGTGAAAAAATTATTGCCGACCTTACAAAGTATGCCGAGGAGCAGGACGGCTGGTGTGTTGCCGATGATAACCGTGAGGGCGTCAGAGTTTCGTTTGACAGGGATAACGGTGACGGCTGGTTCTTGCTCAGACTTTCTGTACACGATCCGATTATGCCTCTCAATGTTGAAAGTGACAGCGAGGGCGGTGTAAAAATCATCTGCGACAAGCTTGGTGAATTTTTAAAGACTACAACAGGTCTTGACCTCTGATATTGGGATATTTTGCGTTTTTATTGATTTTTATTGTCGTAACTGTGGGTTGCAACCGAGAGTTGCGACAATGGAACCCGAAATGTATTGTTTTTCGGGGCAGGCAACCGATATAATTTTCTCACAAGGTAAAACCCTAAAGCAATATTTGAGGAGGAAATTTTATGAACATTGAAACTGCCAACAGACTTTTGCAGTACAGAAAAAAGATGAATCTAAGCCAGGAGGAGCTTGCCGCAAGAATAGGTGTAAGCCGTCAGGCTGTGTCAAAATGGGAGCGTGCAGAGGCATCGCCCGACACGGATAATCTTATTCTTCTTGCCGATATCTACGGTGTTTCGCTTGATGAATTGCTTAAAGGCGAAAAAGAAACCGAAAGCGAAACACAGTCGGAAGAACCCGAAAATAATTCCGAAAATAATCCCGACAGCGATACAACATACAAAAAATCAGACAAGGTTTCGTTCAAACACGGAATCCATGTTGACTCAAAGAACGGCGATTCTGTTCACCTTAATTTCAGGGACGGAATCCATGTTAAAGATAAAGACGGTACAAAGGTTGATGTCGGTTGGAACGGAATTCATGTTGAAGAAAACGGAAAAACAAAAGTCTATACAGACGAAAACGGAAATGTTATGTATGATGAAAGCATTGAAGAGCATAAACATTCAAAGTCGCACCGCTTTTGGAAACACTTTCCGTTTTGGTTGATTGCCGTTATCGGATTCCTCGTTTGGGGATTCAGCGGAGTATTGCTCGGTTGGGTACTCAGCTGGGTATGCTTTCTGACAATTCCTCTCTATTACACACTTGTTGACGCAATCTACAAACGCAAGCCGAGTCATTTTGCTTATCCCCTGCTTGTCGTTATTGTGTATATGTTTTTCGGATTTCTCGACATCTGCGGCGGTTGGTCATTTGGTTGGATTGCATTTTTAACAATTCCGATTTATTATGAAATCTGCAAGCTTTTCAAAAGCGAAAGAAAAAGTTCTGACGATTAAAACTGAATTAAAGACATACAAAAACACGGCAGTTTTTTATCAACTGCCGTGTTTGATTTTGCTGTAAACTATGTCCTTGTATAAAGTGTAAACCATGTTGTTGACATAGTTATTCGCCCATAGGTTATGCAAACAGATAATTGTACAAATAAAATTTTACGGAATCATAACTGTGTCTGTTGTGTCGAGCTGTGAAGTTCTCATTGCGGGCTTGCAGAGTTCAATCTGCCTGCCGTCTTTGATAAAGAGCGGAACTTCATTGAGGGCAACCTCAATATAATGAGTACCCTTGCTCATTTTTTCTGTCGTAATGCTTGTACCGCTGAGTTTTACAAAAGTCATGTTCTCGGGGAGATAAACATATCTTCCGCCTGCATTCTGCTCATAAACAGGGCAAATCATGCACTCGTCACCGAGCATAAGCTGTGTTTCACATTCACGGGCAATTTTATCATCGGGATAATCGAACGAGAGCGGTCTGAAAATCATATCATTTTCTTCGCTTGCCTTTTTGAATGTTCTGTAAAGGTACGGAATAAGTCTGTAACGAACCTCAACAATATCTTTAAAATCATCGCTGTTTTCAAAGCTGTAGCACTCCTGATTTCTTGTGCCGAGAGCGGCATGGTTACGCATAAGCGGAGTAAACACACCGAGTGCAAGGAAACGAAGAACAAGGTCACGGGTTGCGTTTTCGTTAAAGCCTCCGAGATCTGCACCGCAGTACAGAAAGCCGCACATATTTGCCGACGGGAGCATTTTGAGGTCAAGAAGAATGTGCGACCACCAAGAGTGGTTATCGCCGAACCAGATACCGCTTGAACGGTGAGCGCCTACATATGACGCACGGGAGAACATAAGAATTTTTTCTTTACCGAACTCCTCAGCAAAATATTCGCCGGCTGCCTTTGTCATATTAGCACCGTAAATGTTGTGAACCTGATCATGGCAAATCTGTTTGCCGTCAACTGTATGGTAAATGCTTGAATAATCCTCGGGACTGTTTGAAAGACCTGTGAATGTGTCCTTGAGCTCAAAGAATTTTGAAAGGTCAAGGTTCTGCCCTTTAAGAGAAGCCGCCTTATCAAGTGCTTTGTTAAGTCCTTTTACCGAATAGAAAATTGCAGGCTCGTTCATATCGTTCCAGAAACCGTCAATTCCCATATCTGTGAGAATTTTATATTTTGAGCCGAACCACTTTCTCACATCCGGTCGGAGAAAATCGGGAAAGCCAACGATACCGGGCCATACACCGCCCTCAAAATCCGTGCCGTCCTCGTTTTTGCAGAAGTATCCGTTCTTTCTGCCCTCTTCATAGATATCGTAGCCATTCTCTTTTTTAACGCCTGCGTCGATAATCGGAATGAGGTGGATTCCTTCTTCCCTTTTCTTTGAAACATAGTCCTTGAAATTCGGAAATTTTTCATCATCAACAGTAAAGTCCTTGTAACGCTCCATATAGTCGATGTCGAGATATACGCAGTCAAGCGGAATTTCTGCCTTGTTGTAACCGTCAACAACAGCGTCAACAGCTTCGGCATTGTGATAGCTCCAACGGCTCTGCTGATAGCCGAATGCCCAAAACGGCGGAACATAGCTTGTGCCGATTGATTTTCTGAACTCTTTTACGATTTCAAGCGGCTTTGTGCCGTCAATGTAATATATATCAAAATCCGTGCCGTCAATTGTGATAACGGTTTTATTTGTGGTTGTATAGCCGATGTCCCAACGGATTTTTGAAGGAAAGTCGATAAAAATACCAAAAGTTTTTGAACCGCTGAGCATAAGGAAATTGTGAGCGGCATAAAGGGATGACTTTGTTTCGGTGTGGAACGGGTCATCACTGCAAAAGCTGTTATACACCCAACCACGCTTGTTGATTCCTCTCGGAGCTTCGCCGAGACCGTAGACGATGTCGCTGTCTGCCATATCAAATTCAAAGACAAAATTTTCGTTTTCAAACTTGCCGCCGAGCGGAAATTCCGCAATAGGCAGAGCGTTAAATTTTTCAACAACAGCCTGCGTATCAATCGGGTTGCCCGATGTAAACTTTTTAATCATTAAAGCACTTCCTTCTTTATTAAAATTTTCCGATTTTTTCAAAGCGTTCTGCAAAATCTTGCCGACACGCACTTACAATTTTAGTATAACATTAATTTTGATTATTGCAATGGCAAAATTTATTTTTGTATTATTTTATTTTTACAGATTAAAAAAGCACCTTTACAAGCCTGTAAAGGTGCAAATTTTATTCTTTTACGCTTTATCAGTCAAAAATATCATTCTTGCTTTCAGCCTTTCCGTCTTGGTAAATCTTGAGGTTTCCCGTATCATCACACACACCGAGAAAAACATCTTTGAGCCGTTTGCGGTTGTTGTCAAGCTGTTTTTTGAGCCATTCAAGATTAAAACCCGATTCGGCAAGATTTTTCTCGAGAATTTTTCCGTCCGTAATAACCACGGACTCGGGTCGGGTTTGGTGAACAATGATTTTTAAATCATCCGGAGTTGCAGGGCGCTTTTTGTCCTTTGGCAGAACCGACAAATCGCCGTTCTGTTCAAGAAAAACCGTTTCGACATCATCAAGACTGAAATATCCCTTTTCACGCATTCGTGTAAGAAATTCGTTTATATCAATTTTTGCAACCGAAAAATTCTTTTTGTACAACTTTCCTCTGTCGAAAATCACAATAGACTTGCCTGTTAAAAATCTTCGTAACATTGTTGATTTTTGCGAAAGCCACGAACAAAGCATAACAATTATTACATAAACAATGAGTGCTGCAAAGCACGCCCAAAAGTCTGACATTTCGGCTGTCGCCATCTCCGCTGCGATTGAACCGATTGTGATTCCGTTGATGTAGTCAAAAAGATTAAGGCTTGACATCTGCTTGTTGCCGATGAACTTTGACAGCAAGAACAATACTGCAATTGAAACGGGCGCCGTTATTAATGCACGCAAAAAGTCCATAATATCCCTCCGATAGGGTTATTATGGACTTTAAATTATTTTTTATTCCGCAAAATTACCAAGGCTTAACTGTGCCTGTGATTTCCGAAACGCTCTTGATTCCGTTTTTGTCGAGCCATTCGTTCATTCCGTCGGCAATCTTAATAGGCGCACACGGATCCGTAAAAAGGACTGTACCGATTTGAAGTGCGGTTGCGCCTGCCATCATCATCTCGATTGCATCCTGCCAGCTTGAGATACCACCCATACCGATAATCGGAATTTTAACTGCGTTTGCAACCTGCCAAACCATTCTTACTGCAACCGGGAAAATTGCAGGGCCGCTCATTCCGCCTGTGTTGTTGCGGATAATCGGTCTGCGTGAGTTGATGTCGATACGCATACCTGTGAGCGTGTTAATCATTGAAATTGCGTCCGCACCGTTTGCCTCTGCCGACTGTGCGATTGATGCAATGTCGGTAACATTTGGGCTGAGCTTTACGATAAGCGGTTTTTTGCAATACTTTTTGACAGCCGCAGTAATTGCACCTACGGATTCACAGCTTGTGCCGAACTGCACTCCGCCGCTCTTGACATTAGGGCATGAGATGTTGAGCTCAATCATATCGACATCGGTTTCGCTGAGTTTTTCAGCCATTGCACAATAATCTTCGGGAGTGTTGCCGGCAATGTTTGCAATGATAACCGTATTTTGCTTTTTGAGCCACGGCAAATCCTCATTGATAAAAACATCAACACCGGGGTTTTGAAGTCCTACTGCATTCAAAATGCCGGAAGGAGTTTCGGCTACTCTCGGAACAGGGTTGCCGTCACGGCGGGTAAGTGTGATACCCTTGCATGAAATACCGCCGAGCTTTTCAAGGGGATAAAACTCTGAATATTCCATACCGAAACCGAATGTTCCCGATGCGGCAATGAGAGGATTGTTAAATTCCACTCCGCAAACTTTTACAGATAAATCAGCCATTGAAAACTACCTCCTCAGCGTTAAATACGGGGCCGTTTTTGCAGACATGCTGCATAATTTCTTCACCGTTTTTTCTTACCTTTACTGCGCACACAAGGCATGCACCCATTCCGCAGGCCATTCTCTCCTCAAGAGAAATCTGACACGGCTTTCCTGCCTCTTTGCAAACATCGGCAATAGCCTTGAGCATCGGGGTAGGACCGCATGCACAAACCTCGTCAACCTCTGAGATTTTTTCTTTGAGAACATCTGTTACAAAGCCGTGGATTCCCGCACTTCCGTCATCTGTTGTCAGCACAAGCTCTGCACCGGCTTTTTTGAAATCATCCTGAAGAATAATTAGGTCTTTGTTTCTGAAGCCTGTGATAACAAGCGGATTTTCACACTGCTTTGCTGTGTAGAGCATCGGAGGAACGCCTATACCGCCGCCGATAAGGCAATAACGCTTGCCCTTTTCAATTTTAAAGCCGTTGCCAAGAGGAGCGAGAATATCAACGTTTTCGCCCTTTTTCATCTCGGACATAATTTTTGTTCCCTCACCCTTTACCTGATAAACAAGGCGGAGAACGCCGTTTTCGCTGTCACAAACCGAAATAGGTCTGCGCAGAGTTTTTGAAGGCACATAAACATGGGCAAACTGTCCGCACTTTGCAAGCGGAGCAAGCTCGTCATTTTTTACCCTCATATCAAAAATGCCGTCTGCAATCTGTTCGTTTGACAAAAGTTCAAACTTTTGAACATCATACTTTTTCATAATATCATTCCTTTTGTTAGCTTTATTTATATAAAATCAATTTTTAAGCAGAGTGTCCCTGCATTGCGGACAAAAGTGAACATCTCATCACATCGCCGCTAATCAACATATTCAAGTTCAACAGTCAGCACACCTAACTCATCCTTGCGATAAACATAACAGCTTTCCGCAAGCTTTGGTGAATAACCGTTAATCTCATTAGCCTCTGAAACCCAGTTATAAAGATAACCGTCATTCATCATCCTGTCATACATATAATCGAAATCGGTGTTCTTATCAACAACAATGCTGAAATATTCATCTCCGTTTTTTGCAGCGTTTGCAATAGCTTGGCTTACATCATCGGCATTGTCAAGGTCGGAAACAGTCGGGTACTTATAGTTAAAATAGTTGTACTTTTCAGCCGTACACTTTGGAACATAAAAATTACACCATGTACCAACGCTCAAATAAGTTTGTGAATTAAGCTCGGAATACTTATATGACAGCTTATGATCCTTGAACATAAGGTCATCGGTTAGGTTAAAATAATCGTTTTCCGCATAATTATTTTCGCCGTCGGTATCATTCCATGTAACATCAATTTGGTACCAATCGCCGCCGATTTTTACACCGTTCCATGCGTGATTGTCTGAGTCGGCTGTTCCCGAAAGTAATACGCAGTCAATATTCGCCTTGTTGCACAAAAGCTGAAAGGCTCTTGCGTAACCCTCACACACGGCTTTGCCGTCAACCAACGCACCGTAGGCATCGTTTTCGTTGCCCTCAATATTCTCTGTCTGTGCCGCCGCATCATCATATTTGCAGTTTTCAATTATATAGTTGTTAATGTATTCTTCTCTTTCAAAATCATTTCCAGAAGGTAGTTTTTTCAAAGCAGAAGTAACGGCAGTGTCAAATTTTTTCTTGGCGGCTATAAGCTCATCATTTTGAACAGTATAATCAAGCTTTACGCTTGTTGTGTCACCATACGGAACAAAAAGACTTGACCCCTTGAGCCAAAAAGTTTCGGGGTGGTCGTTTTTGTATGCCTCAACAGCTTGTGTAATCTGATAATCGGAAAGCGAGCCTGTTGTTGTAATGTTTGGTGCATACACGGTATCAACGCTCTTTGCGATTCTCATATACAGTTCTTTTACATAATCATCGGTAAGCGTGTCATAGGCATAATCGGTTTTTACATCTGCATAATCCTTGTCGTTTTCAACATCTTGTGCACTCGGAGTTGTAACGGATTTTTCTATGATAGAGCTTCTCTTTGGTTCACTGCTTTCGGAATCATCCGTCAACGAACACGAACAGCCGAAAAATGCAACCGCACAGGTCATTAAACAAACTAAGGCAGTTTTATATATTTTCAAAGAATCATCTCAATTTTATTTTAAATTATTTATTCCGTATACGGAATACGGCAGCAGTCAAAACTGACTGTCGCCGTATGGATTTGTCATATTCTATTTTACTTTATTTTCGCCTTGCAGTCAATGTTATAATCAATCATGTAGCATTTAATTAATATATTCAAGTTGAAATGTTATCAAATTAGACTTTTCATCATAAAGCATATTGCAAGTATCATTCAACTTTGGTGAATCAGAGTTAATTTGGTTAGCCTTTGTAAGCCAATCATACATATATCCATTCCGCACCTCATCATACACATCATCGTAATTTACATTTTCATCTACTATAACTACGAAATACTCTTCTCCGTTCTTTGCCGCTTTTGCAATTGCTGTGCTGACATTATCGGAATCATCAAGATTAGATACTGTAGGATATTTATAATTATAACAATAGTTGTGATAATTGTATTTCTCAGCAGTACATTTTGGAACATAGAAGTTACACCAAGATTTCAAATTCAAAAAAGATTCTGCATCAATCTCCGAGTATTTTGGAGACAGCGTGCGCTCCTCATACATAAGACTGTCGGTAAGATTAAAGTACTCATGTGAATCATAAATAAAATCATCAACATCATCCCAAGTAACATCAATCTGATACCAATCTCCGCCAATCTTCACGCAATTCCATACATGATTGTCTGAGTCAACGATTCCCATAAGTTGTATGCAATCAATATCAGCCTTATTACACAAAATCTGAAATGCCTTTGAGTAACCCTCACATACTGCCTTACCATCAACAAACACACCGTAGGCATCGTTTTCATTGCCCTGAACCTCCTCAGATTCAGCCGCTTCCTCATCATAATCACAATTATTAATTATATAATTATGTATATATTCTTCTCTTTCACATTCAGTGCCATAAGGGACACTTTGGGAAATAGTATCAACTGCAGTATTAAACTCTTTTTTTGCAGTAACAAGTTTATCACCGCTCATAGTATATGTAAGCCAAATTCCTGTTTCATAATCAAAATTTTCGTATTCATAGTAACTTTTAAGCCAGAACACTTCAGGGTGGTCATTTTTATACGCTTCCACAGCCTGTGTTATTTGATATTCACTAAGATTCCCTTCAGCGTAAAATGACGGTTCATATTCGGAATCAATATTATCACTTATTTGATTGTACAGCTTTTTCACATAATCATCAGTAAGTGTGCTATAGGCATAATCTGTTTTTGGTTCATTATACACACACGGCTCTGTCGGTTTAGGTTTAGATGTTGTTTTTACACTTGTACTGCTTTTTTCGGAAGTAGTTACAGGTACACTCGATTCGTTGTTATCATCCTCAAGCAATGAACACGAACAGCCAAAAAATGCTACCGCACAAGTCATTAAACAAACTAAGGCAGTTTTATATATTTTCAAAAAATCATCTCAATTTTTGTTTTGGGTTATTTATTTCATATACAGAATACGGCAGCAGCCAAAGTTGACTGTCGCCGTATGGATTTGTCATGTTCTATTTTACTTTATTTTCGCCTTGCAGTCAATGCAAATTTGAGCATTAAACTACTTTCCCGTAACATGGGTATCACCGAAAACCTCGGCATAAACATTGTTGTCGAGAATCATTCTTGAAACGGTAAAGAGGTTGTTGCATCTGTTATTGAGTTCGTCAATATCATCCTTGCCCTTTGCACCCTTGAAAGCGGTGTATTCGCCTGTTGACGCATTGTATTTTCCGTTCTGGGAAATCCAGCTTCTGTCGGCAAACACAACGAACGGTTCTTTGTTTCCGAAAACATCCGTACCTGCCAACATTCTGCTGTCATATTCAAGGCCTAGCATATTTGAAAGCGTGGGCAGAATATCAAGGCTTGAACAGTATGTGTCAACCTTGACGGGCTTTTTCATTGAACCGCTCCACAACAGCCATGCATTTTTGTACTGTTCAAAGGTTGTGTCAACCTTGTGCCCCGCAAGTTCGGACACACCGTCAAATTCATCAAGCGAATACGGATAATGGTCGTCTGTAAGGCAAATAAGGGTGTTGTCAAGCTTGCCTGCTTTTTCAAGTCTTGCAAGAAGATATTCCATTGCCTTGTCAAGCTCAATGTTTGCGGCAAGATAACCCTTGACCTCATCGCTGTATTTCAGGTCTTTTACAAGGTCTGCGTTGCGTTCGCTCATGGTGTTGTATGAATATCCGCCGTGACCGCTGACCGTCATATAATAAACGCTGAAGCTGTCGGAATTTATGTAATCGTCAACAGTTTTCTGCATCATCTTGAGGTCGGAATTCGGCCACACATTTTCACCGAGGTCAAGACCTTTTCCGATTGCAGAGTAGTCATAGCCGATATTTGTAAGGTACTTGTCCCTGTCGTAGTAATCATAGGTGTGATTGTGGTAAGCGTTAACTGTTTTGTAACCGAGTTTTCTGCTCTGCTCACCGAGAGTGAACGGGAAACTGACATTATTTTCGGCTGACTTTGAAAAGCTCCACACACCGGATTTCGGAATCAAGCCTGTAAGATTTGCATATTCACCGTCAGTTGTGCTTACACCCCACGCAGGCGAATAGTAATTTTCAAATTGAAATCCCTCGTTATACATTTTACAGAGCGTCGGAGTCAGATCCTTGTCAATTGCATACTGTGAAAAGCTTTCGGCTGTAATGAAAATTATGTTGTAGCCCTTGAACATACCCGTGTATTCATTGGTATAGCTCGGTTCTTCGCTGTCAAAATATTCATAGAGCGACTTTAACTCATCATTATTTGTACTCTTTGCAAGCTTTGAAAAATCAGCACTCATAATCTGAGCTTTCTGCTCTGTTTTTGTAGTTTCATCGGCAGTTGATTCTTTATTTTTCGGCTTGCTGTTTGTGCGTATATTCGCTTTGTAACCGAACATAAGGCGGCTGATGTCAAGCCTTTGCATTGTGTAAAGTCCGTAGCGTTCACACACGGCAACCTGTTGCAATTCGCCGTAATAAAGATTGTAGTTGCTCTTTGTGTCGGAAGAATCACGGTCAATGCCTACCGCAAGGACAGTTCCAATCTGAAAAACTACCGCAATCAAAAGTACAATCAGCTTACCCTTTAACTTTACTTTTGAAAAGTCAAACAGCTTTCCGCCGAAAATTATAAAGAAAGCAAGCGGAACAAAAAGTAAAACAACAAACACAATTCTGCTTGTTATCGCAGTCATGATCATATCAATTGAATTGAATGCCTGCCCTGCACCGCCGTTTGTAACGCTGCTTACAACAACCATTGTGCCGAAAACATTATAGTATATCATCTGCACACCGTACCATATCGTCAGCACAGCCGTGAGTACGGTTGCAATCCCTCTGTTTACCCCTCTGCGTTTTGAAAAAGAACACAACAAAACAAGTACCGCCGAAAGCACAATTGTGAACAGGAATGTGAAAGCAAAACCGCCGAGCACATCAAACCCCGACGCAATTTTAAGGTCGGTTTCAAGCCATAGAATCAAAAGCGGAAAGTACGCAAAAAATGCGACTCTCTTTGCAAAGCCATGACTTTTTTCAGGCTTTCTGTAGTAGTCAAAATTTGAACTTCCGACTTTTACGGCAGGCTGTCCCACATAGTGATTTCTTCTTGAAAACCCGCTGTTTGTACCGTCTGAATATGTCATTTAATTCTCCTTTCTTTTTCAATGCAGTTATTAAGTAGATTATAAAACGAAAACACCACCATTGCAATGACAAATTTAACCAAAATTCGCCCCATATGACACATTCGGACTTTTTATATATTGAAACAGTTGACCTTTTGTAGTATAATTATAGTTTAATGAGAGGCTTGTGTGAAAAGCTATGCAAATTGCGGTTTTGAACAAGGCTTCTTAATTTATGTATTATTATGAAAAGGAAGATTTTTATGGCAAAGAAACAGTTTAAATCAGAGTCAAAAAGACTTCTTGACCTTATGATTAACTCAATTTATACTCACAAAGAAATTTTTCTTCGTGAGATTATTTCAAATGCAAGCGACGCTATCGACAAGCTTTGCTTCATTTCTCTTACCGATGACAAGGTCGGTCTTGACAGAGGCGATTTCAAAATCGTTTTAAAGCCCGACAAAGAAAGCCGTACTCTTACAATCACGGATAACGGTATCGGCATGAACAAGGATGACCTTGAAAACAACCTCGGCACAATCGCATCCTCAGGCTCACTCAAATTCAAGCAAAGCATGGAAGAAAAGCAGGACGACATTGACATTATCGGTCAGTTCGGCGTTGGTTTTTACTCGGCATTTATGGTTGCAAAGAAGATTACCGTAAACACAAAGAAATATGGTGAGGATACGGCATATTGCTGGCAGTCAAGCGGTGCAGACGGCTACACAATCAGCGAGATTGAAAAGGAAAATGCCGGCACAGAGATTATTCTTGAAATCAAGGATAACACAGACGATGAAAACTATGACGAATTCCTTGAGCAGTACAGAATACAGGGACTTGTCAAGAAGTATTCCGACTACATCCGCTACCCGATTGTTATGGATATGACAAAGAGCAGAGTTAAGGAAGAAACCAAGGACAGCGACAAGCCCGAATATGAGGATTACACGGAAACCGTAACACTCAACAGCATGATTCCTCTTTGGCAGAGAAGAAAGAAAGATGTTACTCAGGAAGAATATGACAAGTTCTACAGCGAAAAATTTATGGCTATGGACAAGCCTCTTAAAACTATCGTAACTTCCGTTGAGGGTGTTGTAACCTACAAGGCATTGCTCTTTATTCCGTCTGTTGCTCCTTATGACTACTACACAAAGGAATACAAAAAGGGACTTCAGCTTTATTCAAGCGGTGTGCTTATTATGGATAACTGCGAAGAGCTTTTGCCCGAGCACTTCCGTTTTGTAAAGGGTATTGTTGACAGTGCAGACCTTTCGCTCAACATTTCAAGAGAAATGCTCCAGCATGACCGTCACCTCATTACAATTGCTCAGAACATTGAAAAGAAGATTAAAAACGAGCTTACTTCAATGCTTCAGAATGACCGTGAGAATTACGAAAAATTCTTCAACGCATTCGGCAGACAGCTTAAATACGGTGTTGTTTCGGACTACGGCATGCACAAGGAAGAACTTCAGGATCTTATTATGTTCTATTCTTCAAGCGAGAAAAAGCTTGTTACGCTTTCGGAATATGTTGACAGAATGAAAGAAGACCAGAAGTTCATCTACTTTGCAACAGGCGAAAATGCCGCTGCAATCGACACACTTCCGCAGACAGAGCTTATCCGCTCAAAGGGTTACGAAATTCTTTACTGCACAGAGGAGATTGACGAGTTTACTCTACAGTCACTCATGACATATAAGGAAAAGAAGTTCTGTTCGGCAATGAACGATGACCTCGGCATTGAAACCGAAGAGAATAAAGAGGATGAAGAAAACAAGGACGCACTTCTTACATTTGTTAAGGAAACACTCGGCGACAGGGTTGCAGAGGTTACCGCATCAAAGAAGCTTGTTTCACATCCTGTTTGCCTTACGGCAAAGGGCGGCATTTCATTTGAAATGGAAAAGTATTTCAACTCAGTTCAGCCTGACGCAAATATGAAGGCTCAGCGTGTGCTTGAGCTTAACCTTTCTCACCCTGCCGTTAAGAAGATGGAAGAATTTATCAAGAGCGATGTCGACAGAGCAAAGAAGTATGCCGAGGTTCTCTACAGTCAGGCGCTTCTAATTGCAGGACTTCCGCTTGAAAATCCGTCCGAATACACAGACCTTGTCTGCTCAATTATGTAAATTTACCGATTTCCGCAATTCAGTAAGGGCGCTCATTTGGCGCCCACAGGAGCATTGTACGCTCCTTTACATAAATCACACATACATTCTCACATTTCATGCCCGATTTCCGACCAAAACGGAAATCGGGTGTTTTGTTTTTGCAGAAAATTCCGCAAAATCTTTTGCAATAATATTGATATAATTTTTGCGTTGTGATACACTGATTTCAGTAAAAGTTTTTTCGGAGGCGGACTTGATGAAACATTACGATGAAAAGCAAATGCAGGAAAATATTCTCTATCTTGAGGCACTTTCGGAGCAGTATCCGAACATTCAGTCGGCGGCGGCAGAGATGATTAATCTTCACGCAATCCTTGATTTGCCGAAAGGTACGGAACATTTTCTTTCCGATATTCACGGTGAGCACGAGGCATTCAGACATATTCTCAACAACGCATCGGGTTCAATCAGAGAAAAGATTGATGACCTTTTTTCAAATACTCTCACATCCGAACAGCGTGCCGAGCTTGCAACGCTGATTTATTATCCAAAGGAAAAACTCAGTGTTTACAAAAGCGAAATAACCGACATTGAAGAATGGTACAGATTAACACTCATAAGATTGCTTGCAATCTGCCGACACATTTCTTCAAAATACACACGAAGCAAGGTTCGTAAAACTCTGCCAAAGCATTATGCCTACATCATTGAGGAGCTTATGTTCGGTGATTCAGGCAAAAAAGACCGTGAAACCTACCACGAAAATATTCTGCACACAATTATTGAGGCAGGACAAGCCGATGTTTTCATACTCTCGCTTTGTGACACAATAAAAAGACTTATTGTTGACAAGCTCCACATTGTCGGCGACATTTTCGACAGAGGTGCAAGACCTGACATTGTGCTTGATGACCTTATGATGCACCACGGTGTTGACATTCAGTGGGGCAATCACGATATTCTTTGGATGGGTGCGGCATCGGGCAGTATGGCTTGCATTGCCGCTGCACTTAACAACGCATTTTCATACGGCAATCTTGACACAATCGAGGTCGGCTACGGAATAAGTCTGCGTGACCTCTCGCTTTTTGCAAAGGATGTTTACGGCGGCGGAAATGTTGAACGCTTTATGCCGAAAGGTCCTTTTGCGGATTCGCCCTACACCTCAAACGATCCGTTGCTTGTTGCCGATATGCACAAGGCGATTGCCGTTATTCTCTTTAAGCTTGAAGGTCAGCTTGTCAGCCGCAATCCTAACTTTAATATGAGCGACAGGCGATTGCTTGACAAGATTGATTTTGAAAATGCGACCGTAACTGTCGGCGAAAAGAAGTATCCGATTTCTGACACCTTCTTCCCCACAGTTGACCATGACTATCCGTATGAACTGACAAAGACGGAAAAACGGGTTATGGAACAGCTTAAAAATGCCTTTATGGCAAGTGAAAAGCTGAAAAGACACATTGATTTTCTGTTTGCCAAGGGCGGAATGTACAAGTGTTGCAACAACAATCTTTTGCTCCACGGCTGTATTCCGATGAATAAGGACGGCAGTTTTATGGAATTTGACACGGGCAACTGTGTGCTTTCGGGAAAAGCATTGCTTGATGAGCTTGAAAAGATTGTTCGTCAGGGACACTCTGCCCCCGAAAATTCTCCCGAAAGACAAAAGGGCAACGACTATATGTGGTATCTCTGGTGCGGAAAACATTCACCGCTTTTCGGCAGAGAAAAAATGTGTTCGTTTGAGCGTTTCTTTATTGACGATTCCGAAACCCACACGGAAACACGCAACCATTACTACACGCTCTATCACGATGAAGACGCCTGCGTGAAGATTTTGAAAGAATTCGGTCTTTCGGAAAATCACGGTCACATAATCAACGGTCATGTTCCCGTTATCCGCAAAAAGGGCGAAAGTCCGATAAAGGCTAACGGCAAGCTTATTGTAATTGACGGCGGATTTTGCAGAGCATATCAGGACAAAACAGGCACGGCGGGCTACACGCTTGTCTATAATTCCTACGGTATGCGAATTGTCACCCATGAACCCTTTGCGGGAATTGACAACGCAATCAAATCAAACAAGGACATTCTCTCAACAACAAAAGTTTTTGACACCTCGGAAAACCGAATCCGTGTTGCACAAACCGATGACGGTCAGACAATCCGTAACCGCATTGAAGGACTTTCAATGCTCCTCTGCGCCTACCGCAACGGTGTTCTGAAAGAACAGTAATTTAAAGGAGAATTGTTATGTTCAACTGCATTAAATCATTTTCCTACAAAATGAACATTTCTGCCAATCAGGTTTCTAACGCTTTAAGAATGAAGGCTTTGGGCAATACAAAACCCGATACACCAAAAATTGCAGGCAATTTTTTTGCGAACAAATTCACAATTCATCTTTCAAAAAATCACCCATTTGGCGGACCTGACAACCAATCTCCCGATTTTGACGGAACTGTTGAAAACTCAGCAAACGGCTCGGTTCTGACATTAAAAATGAAATCATTGAAATATCTGCTTTTACCGATACCTTTTATGATTTTCGTGCTGTTTTTGGCAGGTTTTTCAATATACGATTATTTTTGTAATGAAAACTTGGCATCGCTGATATTCTCAATTGTTCCGATATTACTGTTTGCAGGTGTGTGGATTTTAATATTCACAAAGCTTAATCGACAATATAAGAAAATGAAGAATTTTATTGAGGAATTTTTCAAAGACAATATAACTACAAAGTAAAAACACGGCTTGTTCGGAAAATGAACAAGCCGTGTTTTTCTGTATCAATTCTGTAGGGGCGTTCATTGGACGCCCGCCTTGATGAAATTTTATGTTTTATAAAAATGTTTTGATATTATGGAAATTATGTATTCATTTGTAATGGCGAACAAGGTTCGCCGCTACTGTATGACAATAGCTTTGCGGCTTTTATATAATTTGATTTATTATAAAATTCCACTCAAAAATTTTTACCTCCCCCCTTGACTATGCTTTAAAAATGTATTATTCTATATACATAGACAATCTATGTATATAGAACTGCGAGGTATTATAGAAATGGGAGGGATAATATGAAGAATAAATTTCTTGAAAAAGTAGCCGAGCAAATTGAAGATGAACACTCCCGAAAGCTAATTACAGCCGAACTTGAATCGCACTTGCTTGATAAAATCGACTACTATGTTGACATAGGCTATTCAAAAGAAGAAGCCGAAAAGCGTGCAACCGAAGAAATGGGCAATCCTGAAGACACCGCCGTGCCATTAAATGCTCTGCACAACAATAACTTTCGTGACCTAATATCATTCATCTGTTGCGGTGTTATAATACTGATGTTCTTCTGCACAATATGGTTTCGTGACGCTTTTATATACAGCTACGATAACCAAGCATACAGACACAGCATACTATGCGATTTTGTTTCGCTTGCTTTTCTGATTGCATATGTTGTAATGTTAATAATATCCCGAAAAAAGAATATAAAGATTATTCCGCTGTTTGTCGCAATTTCATTTATTTTACAATTTGGTTCTATCCTTGTGGGGTATGACGAATATCCTGTTTCTTCATCAGTTCCGGCTAATATGTTTTACTTTTACCAACCTGCAATGTATGCAATTGCAAAAATATTAACGGAAGGACTTCATGCATATTTACAATGTATTTTCTTAGGTGTACCCGCAGATTCTGATATATTAACAGGTTTCTGTTTTGAAGTCATGCCTTATATTTTAGGATTATTTTTTATTATTTGGTCAATTCTGCTTTTTATCAGAATTTCACGAATTGAAACCATTACCAATTACAAGAAGCCAAAAGTTTCGATACACATTATTGAAGCCTGCATAAGTGTATTTTTAGCTGTAAATCTTGTTGTTATGCTGACTGCCACATCTTATAAAGCAATTGATGATTTAATAACAAGCAACAGCTATTTGTCAAGTTGTCAGGAGATGTCGGAGTATGTATTCAATGCAGATTTAACAAAAGAGTTATCGGAAATTTCCAATAACTTAGAATCTCTGGGATATTATCAATATTATAAAGATACAAACAGAGTTACATATTATGACAAGGGCGGTGAAATTGAACTTTCGTCCGAACCTGATATCACAGAAGATTGCATATCGTTGTCATACAACACAGGTGATATTTTTGTTCCCTTTTATCTTAGATTAGGTGATTTCACCTATGACAGCGATATATATGAGAATAACATAGCATATGACGAAAGTCCGAAAATATTAGCTGATATGGAATCAATCAGAAATATTGATGTTGGTACAACACTTGAAAGCATCGAGCAGTCAGGATTATTGAAATATGCGGATCATATTAAAAAAACATACTACAGAGGGACTGATAAACTTGAATATCAAATTGACCTTTCAATATACTTGAACCGAGGTGAAAACAATTCCGATTCAAACCATATCCATAATAATTTGCATATAAAAGACGGAGCGGTAACTGAATCCTATAGTAGCAAAAAATAGAAAAAGGAGGGATAACCGTTTTATCGACAAAGTGTCGGAGCTAATCGGAAAGGAGCAAATAAAATGAAAATCAGTAAAGAACTTATCAAAGGCAGTACAGCAATGCTTGTTATGAGCGTTTTAAAGAAAAACGATATGTACGGATACAAAATTATTAAAGAGCTTGAGTTACAGAGCGAGAGCGTGTTTGAGCTTAAAGAGGGTACTCTCTACCCCATTCTTCACGCACTTGAAGAAGAAAATCTGCTTGAAAGCTACTGGGAAGAATTTGACGGCAGAAAGCGTAAATACTACCACCTCACCCGCAAAGGCACAAAACGCCTTAAAGAAAAGCAGGAGGAATGGAAAGTATATTCAAAATCAGTCGAAAAAGTTCTCAGCTTTTCAGGTGTGTAAAACACTTATCACAGACAGACCGTTTTCCGTTAATCTTGAATTTATAGCCCTGTAATGGTAAAATTATCCTATAAACTCAGAAACGGAGATATTATGATGCACAAATTAAAAGTCAGAGCAAATCATACGGTATATATCATATTTGCCGTTTTGTCATTGTTTTCCCTGACACTTATATTTAATGACAATATATGGTTTGACGAGGCGTACACGCTGTCGCTGATTCAGCACAATTATTCAGACATAATCAATATTCTGAAATCCGATATGCACCCACCGCTGTATTTTTTGTCGCTGAAAACATTTTGTTACATCTTTGGATACTCAATAACAGCAACAAAAATATTTTCGGCAATCGGTTACATTGCAACGCTGTTTTTGGGATGCACAATCATAAAAAAGCACTACGGCAGTAAAACATCAATAATTTATATGCTGACTGTCGGAGCTGTGCCAATGATGCTCTATTTCAGCGTTCAGCAAAGGTCATACTCATGGAGCATATTTTTTGTTACATTATGCTTTATTGAGTCCCTGCTTTTTATAGAAAACAAAAAGCTTCATCACTGCATTTTATTTGCTATAGCAGGACTTGGGGCTGCATACAATCACATCTACGCACTTCTTGCAGTTGCAATTATCTTTGCTTTTGCAAATATATATCTGCTCATTAAAGACAGAAATTTGTTCAAGCGTGTTATTATTGCAGACCTTATTATGGTGGCAGGATATTCATTTTGGATAATTCCTCTTTTAAATCAAACAAAATCAGCCTCAAGTAATTTTTGGCTCAGCGGAGTTGAACCGTTGTCTGTAATTGTATTCATATCGGGCATAGCAGTATCTGCACTTGTTCTTATGAAAAAGAGTAACCGAAAATTGTGTATAATTTTCGCAGATGTCTGCGTTATGGGGATTCAAATAATCGGGTTGTTCGTAACCGTTTTTATACGCCCGTTTTACATTGCAAGATACAGCGTTGTAATTCTCGGCATCTTTGCAATTCTCGTTGCTTTCGGCGTAAAAGATATAAAGCCAAAGCCGAGCAAAATAATATGCACCCTGCTTTGCGTTTTAAATATCGGCTGTCTTGTTGCAACAGGATTGTTTGAATATAATCCGTCAATGACAAATTTTCGTGAAAGATTCAGTTCTCAACAGTCAGAATCAGACACTTTTGTTTACTGCGACAGTGCATTCGGAATTATGTCGTATTATTATCCGAACAACACCCACCTTTGCACCTACAAAGAAAACTGGTTTGAGGCATTTGAAAATGTTGAATGTATAAACAAAAATGAAATTGCAGACAAAGTTGACCCAAATCATAAAATTTGGTTTGTAAAAAATGAACTCACAAAAATGCCAAAATGCATTAAAAGTAATTTCAAGTATAAAAAGATTGATTCTTTCCAATGTGACTTCAATAAATTTGACCTATATTTACTTATTCTAAAGTAAATATAGGTCTTTTGTTTATGGTATAAATGCAGAAATTAAAACTAATTTGCCTCTTATTTTCTGCTTTCGAAGTCCTTGTCTATCTCATCACTCCAAGACAATGAAAGCGGTCTGCTTTTTCTGAAATTGCACACGGTTTTCGATACTGCGTCAAAAACAACAGCCGTACCCTGACCGTCAGCGTGATAATTAACGGAGCGGTCGGAATTGATTCCAAAATGCTTTGCGGTTTCAACGGAATCAATGTTAGCACCGATAAAAAGAAATTCCCAGCCGTAGCGATTTTTCTGACGCTCAATCATTTTCTTGACCTTATTGCTTGAATAGATACGGCTTGCGTTCTCCATTCCGTCGGTCATAATCACAAACAAGGTGTGTTCGGGAACATCTTCTTTTCTTGCATACTTATGAATGTTGCCAATGTGATGAATTGCACCGCCGATAGCGTCAATGAGTGCAGTTGAGCCACGAACCGTATAATCGTTTTCAGTCATTTTTGAAATTTCAGACAATTCAACCCTGTCGTGAAGAACCTCGGTTTCGTGATCAAACAATATGGTTGAAACATAGCACTTACCGTTCTGTCTGCGTTGCTTTTCAATGAGCGAATTAAATCCGCCGATTGTGTCCTGTTCAAGTCCTGACATTGAACCGCTTCTGTCAAGAATGAATACCAATTCTGTAATGTTGTTTTTCATAGTTGTTACCTCCAAAAGTAATTAAGTTTTTTATCTTGACTTAATCATATAACTTTCGGGATAACATATGGTCGCCTGAAATGCGACATTTACTGACCCAACAAAACCTGGTCAAATTCAAATAAAGCCTCGTTTACAGTAAAAATATCATACTCGCCCTTTTGAATAAAATATTCAATAATAACATCAAACTTGTTAGAGTGCGAAAGTGCATAGCCGGCCTTTTGAAGCATTTCTTTAGTTTCATCAAGCGACAGTTCAAGTGCAACAGCAAAGGCAATTGCGGTAGTTTTCTTAGGTTTATAGTTGACATTGTTTCTTATTTTAGAAAACAGCTTGCGGTCAACATTCGCCTTTTTATAACACTGAGAATCCGTAAGACCTTTTTCGTCAATTTTACGCAAAAGCATCTGAGAAAAGCTTTCATCAAGCTGATTTACAACATCAGCTAAATTCAAAGCTGCGGTTTGCATTGGATAAGTCTCCGGCTGTCTTAAAAGACGGGATAATCCACGACTTCGGTTTTCGGAATAGTGCGTTTCAACATAGTGTTCGTCAATGTATTCGGCAATATCACGGACAAGCTTTTTGCTGACACGGAATCCGTCTTTGTCAAACACAACAATATAGACAAGCATATCGTTGTCTGCAAGAAATTTACAGATTTCGTTGATTGCCACCTGTAATGCCTGTTCTTTCGGATAGCCGTAAACCCCCGATGAAATCAAAGGAAAGGCAACCGATTCGCATTCATAAGCCTTTGCAAGCTGCAATGAGTTACGATAACATGACGAAAGCAGTTCTTCCTCATGATAATTTCCGCCTTGCCATACAGGGCCGACCGTGTGAATAACATACTTGCAGGGCAGTTTGTACGCACCCGTAATTTTCGCCTCACCCGTTCTGCAACCGCCAAGTTTTCTGCATTCATTAAGCAATTCGTTTCCCGCCGCACGGTGAATCGCACCGTCAACACCGCCTCCGCCAAGCAACGAATTGTTTGCCGCATTAACAATTGCGTCACATTTCATCTTAGTTATATCATTCCGAACAATCTGCAACGGCATAATAATCACCCTTTAAATTCAGAATTTTAATGTTTTATTACTCTGATATTAATTATATAGCACCTCTCAATTAAATTCAATGCAAAATTAAATAGTATAGTTTGTATTTTAACAACAAAACAAGCGACAGCTTAATTCCTGTCGCTTGTGATTATCATATATTCTATTTTTCGTGTTGTCAGAACTATTGAAATTAAGCCTAATATTATTGCAGTGCTACCATTACACGCTATGATTATCGCTATTTATTTTATAACTTTTCCTATTCAGTCATTTTCTTGATATCGTCATAGGAATATGTTTTCTCTGTTATTTCGGAACTGTCAGTAATCATCTGAACAAATTTATTGTCGCCATCAGCATATAACTGACCTGTATAAGAAACTCTTTCATATGCACCGTTCGGCAACGGACTATTCTTAGGAGTTTGAACTAAACACAGTATCAAATCATCCGACTTTTGAACCGTTTTTTCACCGTCAATTGTTTCTTTAAGAAAAGTCGTTTTAATTTCCTCTGCACTTAAATTTTTAAATCGAAACGCATCATTATGTCCTTCAATATGTTCACTAAGCGGAATATATCCACCCAAATTAAATACTGATATTACATCTCCGACTTTTAAATCTCCTTTTAATGTATCAGTTATCAGGACATCTAATTTTGTCCAAGCAACGCCTTCATAGCTAGTATAAGCTACATTTTGAACTGTTACACGGATCACATCATCCGATATTGATATTAATTTCTTAAGGTCATTTTGATAAAGTTCATCAGGTGTTGAAGCAAGTTCAATTACATTGCTGTCAGAATCGGGAACGCTATAGTTCTTTTCCAAATTCACAGATAAATCTCTTAACACTCCAACATTTGCATTACTCGAATTATTGGTGTTATTTGAAGAGTCTTTACAGCCGATTATAATAAAACAAGCTATTATTAACATAAGGAACAATAAAAATGCTTTTTTCATAATTAATTACCGCCTTTATCTATAAACTGTATTTTTGTGCTTTGTGCAATTTCTACATTTTCATAGTAACGCATAAAGTTAATTTTGTCAACTAATGTTTTTACACCTTAATATGATTAAAAAACAAGCGACAGAATAATTCTCTGCCGCTTGTAATTATCATATATTCTATTTTTCGGGTTACCCCAACTATTGAAATTGAGCCAAAAAAGAAAACAGAGTAGTCAAAAGACTACTCTGTTTTGGCTCCCCCAACTGGGC